>JAABUL010001013.1_pt1 | contig 56538 bp, 13 predicted proteins | sample 5559151 | NCBI WGS metagenome assembly JAABUL01 (sample SAMN10711876, study PRJNA513368) | rock metagenome | isolation source: Antarctica rocks | place: Antarctica: Victoria Land, Pudding Butte sud
CATATCCAATAAGGACTTTTGGAGCCTTTTGTACTCTTCCTTGGGATACGCTTTAACCAGCAGCGTCATCCATTTTTTAAAGGAAATTGACGAGTGCGTATGAAAAACAGCTAGGCATGATGTCAGCGGTATAGTACATTTCACGTCATGTGGGAACGTACTCGACCAGGGATATATTTCGTTTTCCAGCTTAACAATTTCATAGTATCTTACCATCTCTGCCGGTGTGATAGCAATACTATAACGGGGTTCGTAGTCTTCGATCTATAGTATATCGTCAGCTATAGCTTATAAATATATCCCTTAAGGACCTAGACGTATAATGTACGTTACTAATCCCCGTAAGAGCTGGCTAAGCCTAGTTATGGATTGACCGTCTTTATTGAATAAGGATCCCTATATCTTTTCTAATGTAGCTGTCTCCTTGCTCGTTAAAAGCCTTGAAGTAATTTTCGGGTTACTAGAGTACTCATCATTTGATTCGCTCGTTGGGTCTTGAGATGAAGGAGATACGCCAAACGGCCTCGAGGGAGCCAAAGCATGCTTTCGCCGGCCTTCTAGCCTATACGGCGAACTTATTAAAAGGTTCTGGATCGAGATGTAATTACAGGAGCGGCTATGTTCTGGAGACGGTGGGGAGGAGTATGTCTTATGCGGCATGTTGGATAAGGTCGCTGAGACAGTTGATGGGGGATAGCTTGTTATACGCAGGAGAAGGCAGAAGAGGGGGAGAAGCGGTTTTGAGAGAGTACTAGGCCTGCATTTTCGAATGCTCCGCCTGATTGGAGCCGTGAATATACATTGTGGACGCTGCAGTCATCTGTCCGCAGGAGATGCTAACAACCAGGCCGCAAAACAGCATCCGCTTTAGGGGATACAGGAAGCAAAAGGGCGTAGCCAAGCATTCTTAACTTCATTAGGACTAGAGCAGATCTTTGCTTCCGAGCTTCCAGGCCACAACCACTCGATCACCTACACGTTCGAGACGTTGAAGTCCTAATACCCACAGCGTCAATTGCTTAATCCAAGTGCCCCATCTTCAAGTAACGTCTTTGCGGCCTACTAGAGCTGTGCCATTACTAACACCACCGCGAGGCCCAGCTCTCGCGTACCAAGCTCAGCCCCCTTGATAATAACCGATTCCAATCGTCAGCAAAAAGGAACCCCTTGATTGAATTCTCCCTTTTTCCTATTGAACGGTAGTATAGTTAGTAGCGTCATATTATTTATACTTGATTTTAGAAATTGACTAATAGCTCTCTCTCTCGTCCACTAGGATACTTAACAGTCAATGACGCTATTAGGTGAAGTCGAAAAGGCTTTTCCTCCACGTCGCTCGTTATGCATGAATCGACTAGCCACGCGCGCAAACTTCATCTGTAGTCGCTACAGCCTTCAAAAAACATCGAAGCTCGTCGCTTACGCTAGGGACAAATGGGACGAACCCTTGTGCAATGGCTACTACGGTAATATCCTGTCCACCTTAGAGAAGTAAAGCGAAGTACAATAATGATTCATACTAGGGTTTGGTTAGGAAAATCACGTATTAAAATAATTATATTGAAGGTACCTTAGGATTTCGACCTGCGTGCATCGTTATTAATATTGTTTTTGTATCTTCCCATCTTACGATACAGCGGCACGGATTGCTAGCACCGTCGAGGCTTCTTGATCGAAGTATATCGACCTTCATTACCAGAGGCCTGTCTTTTCAGCTTACAGTCCGCGGCAGCTATACACGACTTACATGAGCGATTTAAACTTGTATGATAGGCCGTGCTAAACGGAGCGTCAAGATATTACTAGTCGATAAACCACTATATTATCTACGGAAAAGCGCTAATCTTCCGTCGAGGCCTTCTTATACTCGTTATATATATATTAGTCGGCTGACCTAGGTCCTGAATAGTAAACTCCACAGGTTTCTAGTATTATCAGTAGGACGGATAGAGGTTACGTTTACTGAAGTAATAACCCAAGGCCCTATTATATATTCCGAAGGATAGGCGAGAAGGATGGATTCGCTTAAACAAATCTACTATAACCTTACCTAGAAGACGGCATCGTATTATCCTGAGGTAGCGGATCCGGTATTCTAGTAATAGGCTCGGGATGAAGCTTAGTTTAAAGTAGAAAGATGTTATAAGTAAAGTATATATTATCTCCTCGCACTCTTGAATTATCTATAGATTTAGATAGATAAGTTAATGTAACTCGTCTATCTAGCTAGTATTATCCATCGCCGGCTCGTTCTTTAATAGAATAATATTAAGACGCTTATAGTCTTTATAATCTTCGCGGTCTAAGCTATTTATAACGTCTCTAAAATTACTTTCGCCATCGAACGATAACATATAGGCCCGCCACAGCCGAGGAATGAAGCCGTCGAATACAACGTGGCGGAAAGATATAGCCCTCAGCGACTTTATTTTTATGCTAGTCCCTATCCCTATAGATACCACAAGATCAGGTTTAGAGAGTGAAGGATCGATGCGTAGGCTCTCCTAAAGCGCAAGCTTAATAGGATTATTATATCCACTACCTCCGTCCTAGATTAGGCCAGTCGCATAGGTATATACGGGAGGATAGAGACTGTAGAGATCAGTTAAGCGTAATAGCGGAGGCAGCTAAGAACGCTTACACTGGAGCTACCAAAGTCATTCGGCCCCTAGACAACTTAAGCCCAAGCAATCGTAGAATAAAGGAGACTTACACTTATTAAAGGTACGGTTCGTCTTTTATATTATTTAGACGGATGATATTATAGCCTAACTTATCGTTAATATAAAATTGGAAAGGAACGTCCTCCATCTATACCGCAATTTTCATCCTACTTGCCTAAGCCGTTATAATTCGTTAATAAGACTAGGATACCTTTATTAATAGTAGCTGCCGTGACGCCAACTTTCGTAGCGAAGAGGCCCTGGACGTAGTCGAATAACCGGCCCTAGGAGCCTAAGGCTTCCTGCAAATAGGACTCTAAGGTTTCCGTATCATAGCACCCGTCACGGTACCACGACCTTAGAACACGCCGGAGACGGCTGAGAACGCTCGTTCAATCGGGAGAGGGAGGAAATAGCTACTTGGCTAGGGTATCAAATATCTTCACATCCTCTAAAACTGGTAGCTGGCGTAGGAAGAGGATTAATACGATTAGGCCCCCTGTTCTTATATTAGCCTAGGCAAAAGCTAATATTAGATCGTTAAACCTACTAACGCTGGTACTATATATAATATTAAATAAATCCTGGATTCTCTAATTATTTCCTAGAATACTTTGTAAAACATCTATGAATCCTATCGCTATTACCCTGAGAGTTCCCCTACCGTCTATGCTTAAGAGCTGTAATCTGATAGTAAGCGGCCTTAATCCTATTAAAAGCTTCCCTATTTAATAAAGTATACAAGCGTTAATCCGATATTAAGAGTTAAAGGTCAAGGTCTTATCACCGATATTTCGAACGTAAACCTCGTATATAGCGTGCCTACACGAAAGAGTAATCTCAGGCATCCTTTAAATATAATAAAAGCAGGTTTTATTACTCTTTATTTACACCCAGTTAATATTAAGAGAAGCTGTCTTCTCCTAGTACATCTATAGGGTCGGCTTTCCGGATATAATTATAGAGGAATAAAGTTGAATTAACTAGCTATAAATAAAGGTATCCTAGTACTAAATAAGATCGCGGTTATTATATACCTTAGTAAGGGACTAAAGATAAAGATGCCAATATTAAACGTTATAAAGTATCCCCGGATTAAAGTCTATAGATTTCGGTTAGATGTTAAGCGTTTATATTCGCTAGGATCTAGATTATCTTACTATGTATCTTTAGGGGATATACGTCTAATAAGATACTTAAAGTAACAGAAGTTATTAGTACGTCACGCGGAACCTAGTAGTCCCTTCCGGACCGCATGAATCTGGATAAGGGATGAATAACATCTGGCTCGATATCGTTACCTCTCCGGCTCGCTAATATGAAATCGAATGGCCGACTTATTAAGGCTACCGTATAATCCACAGCTATACGAAAAAATCGAGTGATATACTTAGTAGAATATAAACAGCCGAGATCGTGTCGCGCCTAGTATATCTCGTTTATCTCCCTCCACAGGAGCTCCTTAAGCCGTTAAAAACGTGCTAGGGGAGATAGCTACTTAGTAGCTAGGTGAAGTACTTTAATCAAAGAGAAAAATTCTTTTAGAGATCTATTATAAAGGCCTTACTAAAGATCATCTATCCTAAGAAGATTATAGGTAGGACTGGGACTAGCTACGTCTCCACGTCTAATGATAATAACTCTCGGTTGAACCTTATTAAAATGAACGGACGCGCTACTAGCTACGGCCTATGACTTTAGTAATTAGACGGCATATTCGAATTCAGTAAAGTTATCGGCAAATACGTAGATAACATCGGCGAAGAGATAAAAGAGGCGGGCGTATAAGACGTTATAAAGGTATTATACCGTCATATCCTTAGCCTACTAGATAGGAAATAACTCGGTCTCATAGACGCGAGGATCCTTAGCGGCTAAGGGTATCACTTAACTTAGGCTACTCTCCGCAAAAAATATAGGATGATCAGAGTAAGTACTTACGTTATCGACTCGCAAGGTTACTACGCCGTCGTAAATGTATTTCTTGAAGTTATTATCAGGAAAAAGTTCCCGAAGAGCAAGATCCTTAGCTTGTCATCCTACGAATAATAGGGAAGAAGGTCGTTGATTTAAGGGATTTTTCAGTTCCTTTACTAACTGGCTTATACGACTAGGGTCGAGAAGCCTGAGATCGTTTATGCTAACTACTTATAACTACGCTAGGTGCTCGCAAGAAGCTATACGTAGGGTCGACGAAGCTTCACTAGAAGTAAGCCGAATTAGATAGATAGGATAATGAAATATTAATCAGAAGAAGAAGGGGACGCTATACGGATTTAATAGTATGGATAGTTATCCATAATTTAATATTCTTGATAGATCCGCTTTTAGCGACGCGAGGGCAATTTCTGTCGCCACCACCTCAAACGTAAGGAACACTGTCCACAGTAGAATATCTGCAGCCAAGGAGTATGCGATAATAAGATTTTATACCGATGGAACCATCTAAGTACGCAGAAAAATCGACTCCGTGTGAAATTAGCTAAGACTTAAATATAAGAATGAAATCCGCCGCTCTATTCCTTAACTACGTACTCTTTTTCGCTACTCATAGGGTTTAGATAGTAGTACCATTTACTTATTCTCTTCTTCACTACTCTTAGAAGTAGGTGATATGGACGTGCTTTCGGGCGCGACCTCGAAGTTACGTGATAGCTCTTCCAGTAAAAGTCGCTTATACTGGAGGTCATCTCTAGTATAATAAAGCTCCTGCTCTAAGCTTTTTATCTTCGCTTCTAGTTATTCGAGTGCCCCCTTTTATAGTATTCCCTTTAAGCTAAATTATATTAATACTTATATTATTATTAAGATCCGCTCTCCTTAAAAACTTAAGAGTATCTAGAAATCTAACGAAGTCCTGAAAATAGGCACGCTCTTACTCTAGTAACCTCTTAGTTACTTTATAATAACTAGACTCGTAGTTTAGGGATTATATTATAAGGGCGCGCTCCCTTTTCTCTAATTCTAGTACCTCCTACTAAGTTATAAATGTTCTTTAATAGTTACTTACGGTCTCTTTTAATATTATAACTTCTTCGCTTTAAGTATTAATATATCTCATGCGGACCTCGTTTAACTGATTAACGTAACTGGCTTCGAAAAGCCGCTGGTATAATATAGTATTCTCGTTTTCAAGCGTACTCTTCTTCTAGCGGAGATTCTCGTAGGAAGCTAGCTTAACACCGTACGTGTAGTAGATAGCTTGGCTAGGCTGTTACTAATATCAATATACGTCCCTTTAAGCCGTAGGACTTATCATACTACTCTGGAATATTGAAATAGTATATATCTACCTTACGTTACTATAATTAATAGAGCGAAGATTATAACAGGTATATAAGAATATAGTAACTACTTTAGATAATTTAAGTACCTAGGATAAGTGATTGAAGAAGCTGTACTTTATATATTATTTAAACCTGAAATAATATTACTAGACTAGTCTATCGCTAAGCTATCTAACTTTAATAATACCTAGTACTATTTTCGCTAACTACCCTTGTATAATACTTCAGGTACTTCGGGAGTACATTTCCATCCAAATTAATTCATGAATGAATAGGCGTAAAGAGAGTGAATATACTAAAGTTATTAACCCGCTTGAACCGCCGTTAAGTACGCTTAAGTCACGCTTGCAGCGGGACTTTTCATAGTAAAAAGATAGGGCTATACGGAAGGGTTTTAATCTATATCCTCGTCCTATACTACCTTGATATCGCTCTTTGCTTTCACGTTTAGGGATCTGGACTAATACTATCAGGACTACTTAAGTAGGATAATTGGCTACCTGAAGGTTAATAAGCTTTAGCGCTTAGTAACTTCCGCGTGGCTTATGCAGGTTATTAATCCCCGTAAGGAGGATCGCGGCATAGTTACTACTATGTATAGGGCGTATACGTACTACGCTAATTTACGGGGTAAAATGCTTTAAGCTTAAGTGATAACTAGTTTTATATCTAATACTCTATAAATAGCGCCTTTATATACTAGAAATAGATACACGATTGTATCAAGGTTTAAAAGGAAATCGTAATGCGTGGATATTAGATTACTATCACTATAGCTAAATCTTTCAATGAATAGTACCTTGAAAATAGATAGAACGACTTTATTAATAGTAACTACGCGACTAACTATAAAGACCTGATATTGTTCTCGTCCTTAGATTATTTTGTTAGTTATAGTATCTTTAGAACTTAATCCTTAACTAACAATCCTCTTTCAGGATCTTGCGGCCGGAAACTCGCACGTAAATCGAAGCTCTACCCCAGCGTTCATCGATCATGCAAACCTGCAGGGTTCGCTCGGAGGTCAAGATTCCAGCGTTAGAGCAGGGGATATAGGACCGGAATATAAAGAGATTAAGGTATTATATAAAGAGAATACTATAGTCTTAACATTACTAATATTTATATAGGATAGTAGAAAATTCAAGGTATTTCAATAAAGTAAATTAACGAGTAATATTAACATTAACGATAGATAGATAAATTAACTAGGTTAATACGTCGAATTATTACATTCCTATTTCGAAGTAATAAGATTGATACTAAAAGATTTAACGGAGTAAGTTAATTAGTAATAGGTAGTAAGAACACCTATAACTCCCTTTCTAAAGAGAGAAGATAATCCGAGTCAGGGAGTTAATCTAATTAAAGCTAGTAAGGGCAAGATCGCTAGCGGCGAGCGAAGAGAAGATTAGGAAGTTTTGAAATTTACGCCCTTCAGGTACCTAAGATAGACTCTACTAGTTCTTATAATACTATTAGTTATACTCTGTAGAAGTCTCTATTTATAACGGTTCAGAAGCGTTTATACTCTAGTTAAACAAAGACGGGGCGAAAAGCGAATCCCTGTCTAATAGAAAACCCTATTTAATCTACTCTATTCAAAAGCTTACGAATGCATGAAATATCACTAACAAGGCTATGTTCGATAGATAGCGAGTCAACGAGAAAATACCTGTCATCGAAGGAGATTAACACGTCAAGGATACTTCGCAAGAGGGATGATAGCGACGATAGTAGGTTCTGATATAGAGGTGGCAACATCTAATGTAACTATAAAGGTGGTTCTATCAATTAGTATAGCGTAATACCCGTCTCCTCCAGCTGATAAATCGAGGTAAGATTCCTCCCTTATAATTGCTATAGGAATGCGGTCAGAGATTCACTAAGCTAAGAGAGAGAGCTTTCAGTCCCTTTCACTAAGGTTTATAATTCTTGGAAGTTAAGAGAAAGGGAACGGTATAAGCATAATTCTATCTATTAATCTACTAAATATCTAGGAATTAAACATATTACACGTAATACTACTATAGAATAATTAACAATTAATTAAAACTTATAAACTAAATGCGCTTCCTTTAATAGTCTTATAACAAGAATCACCATTTCACTTAGAGGCTAGGATTGATCCAAAATTTAAAACAGCCAATGTTTTCCGAATTGTTACAAGAGGTATTGATGCCCGCGAAATAGCTGTTGATAAAATCACCGTATAGGTCTCTATTACTAGAATTTTTGATGGAAACATCAAGCTACTCTTAGCCCTCAAGGTCCCGGTAGAGTAGTTCAAAGCTGTTCGCTATACTAGACGTCTACGTCTTCCTAGGAGATTGCGTGAAATCGGCACCTATCCTATCTACTCCTTACAGTCCTTTTCGCTATAAATGTAAGCTCCGATCGCTAAAGGCTTATCCTACCATACTTAGTAATATCTTTCAAAGGGCTAGCGGGCCTATACCTATCTTTCCTCTAATTACACGTTAATCTCGCCTTTAACTTAGGTTTCCGAACTTTTAGCTTTATTAGCGACAGGTTCTTTACTCTTCGAACTGCCTTTACTATCTGTATCATGTGGAGGATTTGTTATACTAGGAGCTATCAGAGCTGTAAACACTTTAGTAACGAGTAAGGTAGCGTAGAGCAATGCTTTTAAGGAGTACATATTCAAATTATAGAGAAGTAAATGTTAAACCTCGTAGAGAAGAGGAGCGAACCTGTTACCTTAAAATGATTTCGGTCCAGACGACCCCTAGCCTCCACAGATCCATAATTGGCTTCCTAAAGACGGTAGGTAGTTTTTAGATACTTAATAAGGGAGCTAAAATAGGATCCCTCTTTAGTAAGTCTTTAATTCTAATAACTTCACGCGGAATAGCTTTGTAATAGAAAATTTCAATCGGATTTCCAAGTGTTTTCGATGTATAATATATTGAATTGAAGCTCTATCTAAGCTAGATAGTAACGGTTATAAGATCCGGATATATATCACCGTACGCGTATATCGCTTAAGTTGATAGGAGTAGCTACAATACTCTATATTAGAATACTTGATTTACCTAATAAAGCTTCCTGTAAACACGCGATCAGGGTAAGTGATAGTAGTGACTAAGTCTATGTACTAGCGAATGTATTAACGGTGCGGAGTCATGTGGTTTATCTACCTGCGATTCATTATTCCTGATCTGTATATCTATTAGTTTCTTTCCTTTAACTAGTTACCTTAAGGGTACTTGGCAAGACGTCCTAATATAATAAGAAACTAGGTTACTCTTAAGGTTACTTACGTTAACCTTATTATTATTAAGATATGTATAGGTAGCCCTAGCGCAAGCTTTAAAAAAAGGCGGAGCGGGTCTAGCAGCGATATTTTAAGCGGGGTTAAGGTAAATAGGGCCGTCGACTTTATTATTATATATGATACCTAGCTATTTAAATAGATTAATATTATAACCGGAGACTACTATACCCTTAAAAGAGTATGTGATAGGTATAAAGTAGCTATCGATATAGCTAACGTTAATATCAGGTAGACTTATAAGGCTACCTTCGATTTACTACTCCAATAATCGGTGTTAGGCCCAACGTATATCCTTCCTACCTATCCAGTTGGGAAAGCGTATTGGGTAGGCGAGTTGTCGGGGAGGATAGTCGCTGACGGATTTCCTACCGGGGCGGGGCAGCCAGTATTAGAAAGAAAGGACAGAGATAATTAACTCCCGTATACGTTCGTAATCGAAATCGTTATGTAATCGGCTAAGCCATCGGTGCCCGTAGTACTTACAAAATATGGAGCACTCGTGACTAGAATGGAACCTGTTACTAGGGTCGGATGTCTGTCCCTAAGAGTTATAGTCATAGTTACGGCCGGTAGATAATTAAATAAACTTGCAGCTACTAGAGCCGCAAGGGCTAAAACAGCGATATAACAGGATTTCTTCATCTTGTAGTTAAAGGGTCAAGAGAATCGTCTATATTAAAGGATACCGAGGCCGCCGTTACCTTTTATAGTACTTTAACTAGTGCGTCAGTCTTTGGATGCTTGCGGAAGCATCCATAAATAGACCCCCCTGTAAGATACCTTCAGACGGCTAGGCACACAGCGGTACTTCCATACGACTCATGTTCTGTACCCTCATTGGCGTTTGCGGTACCCTGTAAAGAAGACATCGCGATTGAATCGACCTTTCGCCAGGAGCAATTGAGATCAGGGATGGGGGTAGGGAAGGCAATCAGCGAAAAGCGTGGTCCGAAGGGGAAACCGCATCACGGTATCATGTTTCATACCTCATGGCCGTATAAGGAGACGCGGACGCGGACGCCAACGTTTTCTCGGGTATCGGCCGTTGTGGATGAGAAAGTGTAGCCGGACGCTGTCGTCTTAATAACAATCCTTTCCGAGAAGCTTTAATATCCGCTTCCCAAAGTGATTGGAACACATCATCATGCTTTCCAATCGCAGCGTAATTCAGTGCGGTCCTTTTGTAGCAGGTTGTAGCCGAAGTGTCTACGCCAGTGTTAAGAAGGAGTCTGATAATGTTTCTGTGCCCTTCCGGATCACAAAGTGCAGCGATTTCTTGAATCTTCACAGGTTGTATTTGCATCCGGTCTTCCCCAGCTCTTTCTTGGCTATAGAGTTGTTTCTGTTACTTTCATAGACTTCTAGTTCGAAGTTGACGGACTTCATCTTGCTGTGCAACGTCACCCACAAGGAATGGGAAAGACAAGTTCGATTGAGATGCTGTTAAAAGGTATGACGAGTAGCATTAGAGCACAATCCATACCAGCCCTATGATACGGTTCGTGGTTGTCACAACGCTGATCTATCGAGGACGTGGATTGTTAATATTCAAAAACTGTTCGAGGTACAAATTTAGCATGTTAAGAAGGCCGACGCGGTGCAGTCGGGGATGAAATAGCTTGGGTTTCGCATTTTTCTGGTAGGCCATCTAATCACTGATCAAGGGCAACCATGATCAGGCCACGTTAGTTAGAGCAGTCGCGCCAAGACCCTTAATCGACGACCAAAGTCCTAGAGATGACGCGGATCGTCTTAGGGCTTGACGGCAAGCCTTGGTGATACCGGATCATAACGTCTGTAACTACCTAGGAGCACGGCTCTCGCGCAGTAAGCTTAAGCTCGGACGAAGGCCGTTGTACAGAACATCTATATACCTGCAGCATGTAAACTATCGAAATAAAACGAGTAAATTCAAATTACCAGGACTATCAGCCGGAGCGCGAATATATCCTCTTGATAATAGCTAAGTATCCTGTTATTAATCACTATAATGCCTTAACACTTTTACGTCCTAAGTCAAAGACTAGTTTTGTAACGGGAAGCAGCTACACTTATAGAGTACCGGTCGCTCCTAAACCTTTAATAGGCTACTGCTTAGAGTCTGGGATCACTGTTCAGGAAGCCAACCAGACGAAATCGGATGCCTGATATCAAGAGCGCTACTTCAACGCCTTGATACTATCGAATCTCGGAAGACCTCCTTGACTACGCACCTAGATTACAAAGATTGGATCCTAACACCGTATATCTCGCTTATAATCTTACTAGCGGCCGTTTAAAACTTAGTAACTTTCAGGTCCTAACGAAAATACAGAGGTATCTAGACTCTTACCGTTATCGATCCCTCGTTTAACGATTTACCTGTCCTCGATGTTACCGCTAAGATGGATCATTATAAGATACCAGATCCGTACGGGAAATCGAATCAATACTATATCGATTACTATGTTTGTCTTTAGCAGGTTACTAAAAGAGAGATAATCGGTTATTAACTATAAGATAACCTTGTTATAAATGAAGACTAGTATAAACAGATTATCATACCTGCTTTTAGATAATTTAGAGTAGAACGGCTACCTAAGTCCTGTGGTAATACGGCGTTTAACTTGTTAACCGCTATAAACCAACTTTCTCGTAAGTCTTTAGTCAAAAATAGTATTACAAAGCTAATGAAGTAAGTTACGAGCGATCCCTCCGATCCATCCTCGGCCTTTTACGGAGATTCAGATACATTAAACGAAGGGTTCGCCAGTGACTTTGAGGATGAAACAGCCTGGGATATAGATGATGAAGTTAAAGAGGCTAATGCAGCTAACGATATATTCAAGATAATGGAGGGGAATTGATAAGTAACATAAAGAGTAATAAGGATGCTTAGTACTAAGGTATATTAGATATCATCTATTCTCCTTGACATTGATGGCTTCTGCGCCGTTTTTTCCTGAATATTTTGCAGGTGAAGCTGGCGGCGGTTACCAAAGTCCTTTCCTTTCTTTCGCTGAACCTTGCATTATTCTAAGTCCTATGGCCTTTTACATTTGGCAGCATCTTAGATCATAAGAGTATTGGAATTCGTGCTCCACCGATCAATTATACCTCACGCGGCTCCTGCTCTAACGAGAAGAATGTGGGACAAAGACTTGTCTGACAATTGTCGGAAATCAAAAACCGCGACTTAAATCCTATAGCTATTAGGTACTACATTAAAGCTTGAAAGCTTTAAGATTAACCTCCATCCCAGTTTTTATAATAGCTTTGGATTTTCCTCAAGATCTTCGGCCCTTTCGCATAGAAATACTAACGGTAGAAAATTTTGCACTGTAACCAGATCAGTTTGCGCTCGATGATGGGAAGTGGAGAAATAACCGCGCGAATCGCGGCCGTAGATGATTCGGGTTCGTGCTTGAATTGGAGCCTATGACCGGACAGTGGGCTACCATTGTGATCCTGAGCACGGAGAACACAGCAAAACCGGAGCAGAAGGGAGCCACTATTGGATGCATAGGAAGCTGGGGGAGCAAGAACTGGACCTTAACATGAAATCCTTAAAGTTAATCTTGCTCCACCGAAGGCTACGCGAACAGTACTATCTGGAAAAAAAACATTGAGAGCGCCTCTAAACGATGACAATGATATCTCCGCTTGATAGTACTGGCACTGCGCTCTATACTTCACCAGAAGCAGCAAGACACGCTCAAGGCCTCTCGCTCCGAAACTCTCTGGTATCGCTCGTAACATCGGCGGCCATTTTTGCTACCGAAGTCTGTGTTTTTGTTTTTCTCAAGGATAGACTCAAATAAATCTAGTAAGCCCTAGTCACCTTACAAGCATAAAAATACTGAATCGGTATACTAGCTAACCTTGAACTTATCTTGTACCTGAAGGACAGCGTACTATTCAACGTCCTTTAGGTACTATATCCTAGATCCCACGTATATTCCAGCTTCCCGACAGGATCATCTTATAGTACTCGGGCTTAGACGCTTTCTTCTTCATTTAATATATTCGCACTCTCCTCACTATCTTTACTAGCCTATTGGTCGTTATTATACTATGCCTTGTTCCCCTGAACCTATTTAGTGGCAATGATGTTGCAGGTGGAATCCAAGGGCTCGATAGATATAGCTAAGCGAATATCGGGCTCGATTACACTATATTCTACTAGGCTTATCTATTGATGGCCTTGCTTATAATCGTATTCATATGTTATACCATTTACGTGGAACTACTTTTCTATATTCACGTCCGTAATTCATACCTGGTCTCTCCTGCGTACTATCTCTTAGAGGCCGCTAACACGATTCTAGTAACCGATGTTCCCGAGGAAGACTTTCCGGTATTGGAGGATGTGTACGGTATATTCCCAGGTGGGGTCTATTCCGTCTAGATCAATCGAGATCTCTCTACTCTGTCGGGGAAGATCTAAGAGCGGAAAAAGCTTACTACTAAACTAGAAGTCGCGGAGACTAGTCTTATATCATCGGTAACGAAGTCGTTCCGTCAGCGCAAGAGCCACGAGCTTGTATAATCGGATGGGGTAGATACCGAAAAGGAAGGATTATTATGGAGGCGCTACCTAAAGGAGAAGGACCGTGATTATATATACATTCCATGATAAGGATGTAACTGGATGCCAGTAATTCCTCTTATTAGAAAAAGGGTTAATACTATCTACTACTACTTCGGCGAGCTGGCACGAATGAACAAAGAGATCAGGGCAGAATTAATGGAGCTGGCCGAGGTCGAGTCTAATAGGAGAGAATCAAGTAAGTGTCCACGAATGAATTCCGCCTTTATACGATTCAACACGTAGTCTACCGCGTACATAGCCTGTTAAACCCTCCTGAACGCCAACCCTCTGCACTCATCCGCCCGATATATCAACGTTTCCGTGCGGGAATTGAGATGGAGTACTCTAAGCCAGCGATGGTGGAATCGATATATATGGAGTAGGTTAGTGTAGATCGCCATCGCTTCTCTTCTTATAATATAGGCGATACCCGTCGTATTCACGGGTTTCCTATCCCAAATTACTACCCTCGGAGACTCCGTGTCGTGGCTTCATTGGATATCTGGCGCTCCGGCGTGGCTGAGTAGGATTATCTAAGGTATGCTGCCGCAGTTGATATTAGTAGCACTAAACGCATTACTACCGCTAGTCCTGCGTATTATCACGGGTTAGCAAGGTCTGTTAACGGAGACGATAGTCGAGCTGTCTCTATAGAAATACTATTTCATCTTTCTCTTCACGCAAAATTTTCTTACGGTATCGCTTTCATCTAGTATTACGGCCATCGCTCAAGAATTCCTCTATGGCCCGAAATCTGTACCCGTACTATTAGCTAGAAACCTACCTAAGGCGAGTAACTACTTTTTCTCCTATCTTACTTTATAAGGTCTTTTGATAAGTGTAGGTGCCTTCCTGTAAGCCGGAGGTCTAATTAATTAGCTTATCCTCGCCCTATAGACGGATCGCATACCGAGATAGAAGTAGGAGAGATAGACGGGTTTACTAGAGATTTAATAGGGTACCTTCTATCCTCTTTACATGAACCTTGCATGTATTAGTAAGACGCTCGCATCTTTACTAACGCTTCTGCTGATAAATTAGGCTTAACCTACTATATTATCACTCTATTAATACTCCCGTTTAGTATTACTACCTTCAGCTTGTTATAGTTTATATTCCACTATAACCTACTCTACGTGTCGGGTTTTCCGTATGATATTAGAGGTTAATTCTATCTAACTACTTTAAAGTAACTCTTTACAGGGGTTTACATAATAGAGTTATACCTAATAGGCCTTTTCCTATCTATTCGCGATGATCGGGATGTCTTTACCGGTATTAGTTAGGCCGTGGTTATAATAATTACTATAATATTGATAGTTATTTACTAACTACTTCTAGGAAACATCTTCTCCCTAACTCTCAAATATCTACCTGCCTTCCCGAAAGACAGGGAGGATGAAGGAGGAGAATCAAATTAGGATCACTCCTTAGCACCTGCGCTCGATCATCTACGACACCTTGGATATACCTACTATAGCTGGATGAGGCCTTCCAAGGGAATCCCCTAAGATCTCCGAGAAAGTATTGACAAGCTCGCACGTAACGAAGTCGACGTAACAGATCGGCGTAGGTACAGATACGAGGCGGCTAACTATCGTAGCCATGTTATATAGATCCCGAAGGACGAGCTTAGAATCAGCGAAGATAAAATCGCTCACGCCAAAGATCACGCTTCAGATATCAGGATTAGCAATAGATTTGCAGACCTGGATATCAAAGGATACATGATGATTTCAAAGAATATCTTTGATACTAACATCGTTTAATAGATAAGATCTGAAGCTGTTTTGCTTTTCTTAGCTAGCGCTTACGGCCGGCCGAGCATATTAAAAGCCACGCCTATAGTTAAACCTCTGAATAGCCTAGGTATAGACGGTTAGACTAGCTATTATATAATTTACAGCCTTGTTTATACCAGCTTTACTTTAAAGAGGTAACCTTTAACTACCTTTAATATTCTACTTGTATTTAACTTTCTATCTCTATACTAAACAATCGGTTAATCTAATAACCATTTCTTATTAACAGTTTATACGGTCCGGAGCGTTTCACCTACTTCACTTTCCCCTTGACTTCTTACCGCAAAGTAAGCAATCGATAATATCAAATTACGCTGACGGCGAGTATAGAACAAAGGTTTACTTTTAGATACTATAGTTTAAAAGAGGCCCCTGTTATAGATATTAATATCTGGAGCCGATTATAGATACTACCGCGAATTCAGATCCTAAATCGATAAGACTTAGTCTCTTAGTCTACCTAAAATGTTCGCAGATATTCAGATTCTCTTAGGAAATGATTATTCCCAGACATCTTAGTATCTATAATAGATGCTCGAATTTTTAAAGTAAGGCTGTCTAGTATATCCTTTGAAAGACTACTAACTTTCTTCTAAGTTTAAACGCTCTCTTAGGAGTTTACTAGAGGAATCAAATCCCGAAGAGGATAATAATATAGACCGCAAGATTATTAATATTCTCCAGACGCAGATTCGGCGACTCTCTAGGAAAGGGCGAGGAACCGAAAAGGTCTTATAGTCCTTAGTAGGTTATCCGCCGCCAAACACTACGCTAAACACGACTCCGCCAAATAAGAAAGTAGGGCTTGTCTCCACGTATAATATACATCTATAAAATAAACTAGATATTATTATAATTCCTAATACTTAAGCAAATCCAGATGGTAAGAATGCCTCGACGACGGGTCCTATATCATCTACCTAAGAAGACTTACAAGACGCCTTACTACATGTATTAATAGAAGATACCGAAACAGGCTACCCTGATTCCTCTTCAGTGGTAAACCCGCCAGGTAATTACCCTTAAACCATTTACTCTGGTAATACCTACTAACACCGGAAGACATCACAGACATTATGGAATAGGAGCTGCAGGAGGTCGCTAGTATTATGAACGAGGCTTATCGGATCATCGTATTTATAGGTGCTAGGATAAGTATTAATTACGGTATACCGGTAAGTATTAATCCCTACTTCTAGCTATCTTTGAATAACAATAATGATTATCTAGGACTTTCGGTCTAAGACTAGCCTTTATAAGACGAATCAAGGTCTTTTCAAGAGAGAAGTACTCGATGACGAAGAAAGACGGAAGGAACTATATAAATACTTGATCGAAATAAGGAATAAAGCGAAATCCGAAGATCTAGTTCAGACGGGTACGTATCGGTTCCTCTAAGTCCTTTAAAGATCCGGAAAGCTCTAAAGGTGTTATACCTAGAATCTAGATAGACTAGAGGTTAAGGCTAGTTTAAATACTAATATTAAGTCAAATGACTACGACGTGGTCTAGTTACATGATAACCTTAACTCCCTTAGATACTCTTATTGTAGCTATCTTACTAGCTGGGATAGTATGCGCGAGATTAATCTAGCTTCCGGAGAGATCGTATCATGTCCTGTATACGCGTTAAAGGTAGAAGAACGGCGGAAAAGGGGAGGGAGAACGAATATCCACGTTAGATATTTACGACTAAATATTGTCCTCTACCACGATATTAACGATCCTCTAAGCGAGGCAAAAGCAAGGATCATTGACGAAGACGCAGATTTAACGCCGGATGTCCTCCTAGTCGTTGGTATATCATTAGCCATCGACGGTCTAAGGTACGAGCTTAAGAACAAGCTGATTCCGGCGGTACGTTAGAAGGGCGGGAAGGTGATATACGTTAATAATAAACCCCCCCCGAGGGCATTTACTAAGCCCGTGGTCGATTATATATTAGAAATGGACTGCGACTTCTAGGTACGAGACCTTGCCGTACGAGAACCTTCCTTGTAAGAAGATAAGGCGGGATGCGGTTCCTAGCGTCTCTCCTATAGCTTCGCCTTTCAGCTAAAAGCGGATACTATTGATGAAGTAATTAAAGAGGCTGAGCTTTAACTAATCTCCATCGGTAATTATTCGGATATGCAGTTCAGGACCAGAATGAAGGAAGAAGTAAGAGAAGACTTAAGTCCCTTTCTCCCTTCGTATTAGCTTTCAACGTCCCCACTCATATATGTTTTATCGCTTTTCGGATGGGACGAATCTACGATAGTCCTACACAGTAAGCATACAGACTTCGACGTGAATGACGTCGAAAAGAGAAAGGAGATGCTCGACGGGCCTATATAGCCAATCGGACGGAAATATACGCGTATAATCATTCCGCATAATCCCTATAATTATTGGATCCTGATCGTGATAAGTATTTCGATTCGAACTATAAGCTACTATAGCTCGCTGCCTGGGTATTATCTAGGTAATTGTTATGGATTCGTGGAGGCGTAAATGAAGCGTGTTAGGGAGAATCTTAGTCAAGACTATTCCCGCTAGAATTCTCCTATTGAAGGCGTAAGTGTATATGTTCCCCTTCTATAAGTCTAGTTACCTAATGACTTCATAGATTTCATATCGACAGACGAATGGTTCGGACTGCGGGATATACCTTCTGGAGAATGCGAGATGTCTTAGCCAAGGCGAGGTCGTTAACGGAGCGCCAGTCGAGGCGGATAGCTTAAGGGTTTATTATGCCGAATTATTACTAGCGAGGTCTCTTTATAAAGCTGGCGAGTAGATTATGCTGAAGAGCGTACTATATCCAGAAACCTTAAGGTTATAGTAGGTTAGTACTACGCCTCGCTCCTACGCATTCAATCTTGACTTTATACGAGCGAAACGGAGGAAATTATAGATTGAAGAGGTTGAAGCTTAAAATGCTTACTTTAATAAAAGTGACCCTAATAGGGATAAGGATAGTACTTAGCGACTGGATCTCGCGATTATAAAGGCTAATATTATAGTCCTTTTCAGGTCGTCCCCTTCGTGCTTATAGATGGAGTACCTAGAGCGCTTTACCAACTACTATCTTCAAAGAAGCAAAGCCCCAGTAGGATATATACGGGCTTCTCGTCTCCTTGAAATAGTGGCGGCGTTCGCTTGTCCTGAATATTTCGTCGCCTTAAAGGGCGCTGTCGCTTACTACCGCGTGCTAGTACTAGAAGAAGTTATCCAGGTACTACTTAACTTATCAAGCTACCTGTACGGGGTAGGCGTTTAGATAGAACGTCTTGGACTAATTAATATCATCCTTTAACGCTTCGTACGCGCTTGTTTTAGCTTATTAATCGATGAAGGGACGTACTTTTCAGGCCCGAGCTACGCACATGGTAGTCCAGAACGGCTACGTAGTAACTAGATCTATTAAGGCTACGGTGGTCAAAATATATCTAAAGATGAAAGGATAGGACTCTTCTACCGATCCTGCCGAAAAATCCGCGTTTTCGGAAGTTCAGCGTAATCTAAGGAGGTAGAGATAGGAGGGGGCTATTTAATCTTTAATCTAAAATCGCTTCTCCTCTCTCGCTCTCCTCGCTCTAGTACCGCATTATATTCGAATAATACCTGCTTCTCAGAGTATTTCAGGATCTTCGTAAGTGTTAATAATGAAATTTGATTAGTATTAATTGATCTACGGTAGCTTCTAAACCAATATTCCCTGTAACGCTCGGGCTCTCTTTATTAAAGCTCTAACCGAGCTTCGCCTACACTTATGAAGCTATATACCTAAGCTTTCATACCTCTTCGATGTCCTATCTAGCCTAAGTAAGCTGAAGACCTGCTAATTTAAGATAGAGCTAGCCACTAACGATAAGATTTAGAATACCGCTCCGGGCTCTATACTACTAATCAATGCTTTTAACTACGTGGATGAAGGAAAGAATAAGCTACTCTCTATATTAGTAAGATAACTAACTCTTTATTAATAGTATTCCAATCTTAGTACAGCTAGAGTCTGTATTCAAAGAGAAAAATCAATACGTTCAAGCTTCCTATAAGCGATTTAGGAGATCTAAATCTTAAGAAGAAGAATTTTGCGACTAAGACCTAGATGTTCTAAGATTAAGTAATCCTCAAGTTATTTATAATAGAGGCCCTGCCACGCTAGAAGAATCGCATCCGAATTTGGCTCCCCTCTAGATATAGCTCTTGAATCCGATTTCAAAGGGTCTATCGCTCTTCTGGTTCCGGTATGTTATTAGGTCGTTTACTGGAATACGTATAATAAATCATTAAGATCTTATATATTATTATCAAGTTTTTAGAATCAGTGTTTAAAGTTTATCTATATAGTGAGGTGGAAACATAGGCATGACTATAGAGTTATCTAAGTTCAGGATAGTATTCTAGGATATACCTGATTATTGAACTATACTCGTACGCTACCTCTTAGGCACGAATTTAATTATACTATAAAGGGCGGTCGGATTTTGGCTATCAAATAGGGAAAAGAGAGTACATCTAAGCTTGCTATAAGATGTATTCGAGTATATGAAATAGAGTAAGGACATAGGAGAAGTTATCATGATAGGACGAGGACTTAACTTCCGCCGAGTTAAAGTACTTATGCGAGAATCTACTACTATATACTTAAAAAAGGTGGTCCCTTCCATGATCATGATTCAGCCACCTTTCGATTACGAGAACCTCGTCCCCTAGACCAAGTAGGCCTTGTTAAGTATAACGCGTGCTACTAGAATAACGGTTATGGAAGCGGCTAAACGTTAGAACTTTTAGGATACGACGCCCGTTACTACTATTAAAGGGGTCGTAGCTAGTATTAAGATATCTATTCTAATTATAACGTTAGTATAAGAGGTACTTCAAAGCTAGCTAGCTTAAGCTACTATTAACAGAGCTGTTATCACGTTAATATTTCCGCCTGTATTTAACGATGCTACTCGGATCGTAATCGTAAGAGTAGAATTAAACTCTGTTAGATACGAGACGGATAACGTCGCCACCCTTAGGTTATCACGCGAGTGATTAATATCTACTTACCTACGGAATCAGAATCGCTTTATACTGCTTGGTAAAAGAGGAATGTACTTCAAGGATAATAAGTATCTCTTCTAATATTACATCATTTGCGAGAAGGGGAAATTGTAAAGGTAATTTATAATTTACTTGTGAAAAGATAGGTGATAATACTAGGTAGTTCCTTAGCCGTACTTGACTTAGGATTCTATCCGCCGCTATAAAATTCTTCTCTATCTCTCTTACTAGTTGGTAATATCTACTCTGTTCTAATTCTGACGCCCTGTCCTAGTCCTAGCTCCCTGCTTCAACTCAGGAACCTTGTCCTTTAATCCTCCCGCTTTGATTTAGCACAGCGCACCAGAGTGGTTCGCTGCCTGATTCCGCCTCTCCTAGGAAGTTTGTCCCAGGAGACTTTCAAGGCGAAGAGGCATCCAGGATAAGCCGGTCCTAGTCACGTGGTATTAATGGTCCTGGGAGAATCAGCTCAGGATAGATCTCCTAGGACAATGGCGGTACAATCAGTAGGTCTCTGAATCTTACTAGCTACCTGTTCCAATTCTAGCACCTACCTCCAAATCTGGCCCCGCCTATGAATGAGCCAATATTGGATCTGTTTGATTCAAAGTATTTAAAGCTCTTGGACTTAGGAGACTTTCCCTAGGGCAGTCAGCCAGCTCTTATCATTAAAAGGAATAATCCTGAAGCCTTATATTTCCTTGTACTCTGATCTTGAATCTTAATCTATTCCAGCATGGAAGAGTACGCGAACGAAGCGAAAAGCTCTAACGGTAAGGTCTACAGGAAAATCCGTAACTATCGGTTCCAGAAGTAATCCAGTTTGGAAATGCGATGGTAGACTTTTCTCTCTCCATATAGAGCCAGAAATTTAAAACAACTATTTCAGTATAGGGAGTTCACCCTTGCCTTTAATACTTTCTTAGAGATACCTGCGCTCTTAGTTAGGATGAGAATTAGTACCCTACATAAGGTTTTCGCGATTAGATGCGATAAGGTAATCGTTTCGTCACCGACCGTATAAATAAGCTTATCGATTGCTAGGAAATTATACGTTATCTTCGCTACACTAAGTAATTCTACTCTGACCTACTTTAGTAAGACAAAGCCGCGATGGCTAAGGTAGACTAAGCTACCGTGGAAGTATTATAGCTTACCGCGCCATAGGTATCAATACTAGAAGCCAAAGTTATCCGTGATAAAATGCTAGGCGGGGAACTGTTTTACCATTTTAGCTAACAAGAACGTAAGGGGATCTGGATTAGGCTATAGTCCTTTAAAGGTCTAGTTCCTTCTCTATTCGAATTTTTCGAGAATGTTAAATGCCTTAAGGCATGGGCCGAATGTTCTAAATGGCTAGTATACCTAGGTCCTTGAGAAACGCTATCCTCGGCAATGAATAAGATATATACTAGTATAGGTTAGAGCGTAGACTTGGCACTAGTACAGAAAACCGAGACTATATTCGAATCTGTACTAGTAAATACCGCTCGTTGAATTGATCTAGGATATCGATATTATACGCCTTCGGTATACGCTACTACCGCGAAATGCCTAAAAAGCCTAGCGGGAAGGACCTTTTAATAAAGCTAAGGCCTATACTAGACATAACGAGATTGCGTGAGATAGCTAACCTAGCCAATCATTTAGGTTTTGAGTCGTCCGAGATCACCGCCTTGAAGCAGTTTCCAAAGTCAGCAGACCCGCTGATAGTAAGAGGAAACGAAAAGCCTGCGCTCGTCACGGATAGTCCAGGGGAAATTAGAAAAGACAGATGCGGAATGCTATATACTTAAAATTATGAAGGAGACCGCGAATTTCTGTTTATTACTCATTTATATGAAAATAGGTATGAATAATCCGAGGGGATCACGTCCTACTTCAGGCTAAGATCCACGTACTTGAAATTCTATGGGATGCCGGACGACTCCAATCTATAACAGAATTTTACTAAAGCTAGGAGAACCATTGTCCCTAGCTTTGCGTTTAACTCAGTCGGCTTATTCGCCAACAGAAGATCCGACACGAGGGACTAAGCATATGGAGGTTGACAGGGAAGAAACAGAAGACACAATGATGTAAGATGGAGAGGGAGAGGGAAAGGGAGAGGGAGAGGAACAAAGGCCTTCCTTCCAAGCAGAACATGCTCTTACACAAGAAACAACGATGTAACAACGAAAGCTCTTATTTGAAGTAGGCGTGCTTGAAAGAAAGAAGTATGAGCAAGAGCAATACCGGCAGAAGCTTAAGGGGGACGCAAATGCTCTCATGGAAGAGGAGCAAAGACTGGGACAACGACGACAGAAGCTCGTGTCCGATGCAAGCGCACTTACAAAACAAGAGCAAGAGCAAGGACAGCGACGAGAAAAACTCTTATCTTATTCGAAGGTACTTGAAAAGCAAGAACAAGAACAAGAACAGTACCAGTACAAGCTTGTAAGAGATGCAGGCGCATTCGAAGAACAGGATCAAGGAAAGGAACAGCAACGACAAAATCTCTTGACCGATGTAAGCACGCTTGAAAAGCAAGAACAAGAACAAGGACAACACCGGCAGAGTCTTGCAAGAAACCCCGTCGCAGTCAGAGAACAAGAGCAAGCACAAGAAAAAGAGCAAGAGCAAAAGCGAGAGGAACAACGTCAGATTCTTGCGAGGGAAGAACAAAGGCAGGAGGAACAACGACGAACACTCGCGGCGGGCGCAAGCGAGCTAGTTTTACAAGAGCAAAAACAGGAGGAACGACGAAGCGCTATTGCAGCGGTCACGGAAGGGCTCGTGAATCAAGAGCAAAGGCAAAAAGAACAGCGACAAAAGCTTGCGGAGTACGCAATTGATCTCCGGAAAGAAGAATTGATGCAAGATGAACAGCGAGAAAAGTTTACGGTAGACATCAGCGAGCTACACAAGCAAGAGGAACGCTATAACGACTTAAAGAGGGATGAATTGAAGCAGGAACGAGAGCAAGAGAGCGTGGAGCTAGAGATATTGGGGAGTGAGCTTAATAAGTTAGAGACAATCCTGGAGCGAGACGAGCGAGATATAGGTGATTTACAGAGACGAGGCCAGGAAGAACTGGTAGATCTTGAATTGCCATCTTCCTTACAGCTCAACTATGGAGGAATAGATACCGAACAAAATGTACCTGAAGTACAAGCGGAGAACTGTTCTATAGACGCAGTCCTAAAAGGTGGTACTCAAGTAAGTGTTTCAACACCTAAAGGCGAAAATAGTTTGGCACAAGAGCACGGACCCCAACAGTATAGAGCACAAGTGGAGGACCAAGAGCATGGAGTGCAAGAGCGGAGGCATGAGCATCGAACGCAAGAGAACGAGCAAGAAGATAGAGCGCATGGGAATGGAGCGTACAAGGATGGAGCATATAAGGATGCAGCACATAATGATAAGGTCCAAGGTGACAGGCAAGCAGATGAAGCCTAAGAGGTTATGCAGGTGGATAAAGCATATGGGGAAGGGCACAATTATGGTGTGAATAAGGGCAATGTATGAGAATATCGACAGCGGAAGCGCCGAGTGATAACTGAAGAGAGCGACGATAGTACAGCTATTCGAGTACAACAGGTACGGGACGGACGAAAACCTGTGGAAAAGGGCAAGTATCAACGGCTTAACAGATTTAGTTTATCTTATCATGAAATATACCCGGAAGATAACCCGTCATTAGATAGTACTAGGAAGGGAATTACCCCTCCCATGCAAAGTAAAGAGACCCAGACGGCAGGCCGGCAATAAAGACAGCATTTGCAGGCACGGCAAAGGCCTATAAACGCAACGGCAGGAGCGAAAACCGAAAACCTGAACGGTTCAACGACGTAAATCGCTGAAGAAGTTAAGGCAGGCCTAGTAGTCGCGATAGGAACGGGTTCGAATCCGTGGTACTAGATAGTGTCGTCCTACCCTCAGCTTTCTACATAGCTATTACTATGTATTCCCACGGGTACAGCCTATGATCTGTGATAGCCTAATAATATACTACATCGGGCAGTAATGGTAGGACTGTTTCCATTGAAAAAGTAATTACTTAGGGGTCCTTCCGCGCCCTTGTTTCGCTTCACCTTCATCAACGATTTCGTTCTCCTAAATCTGTTACCTGTAGATGACAATAGTCTAAGATATCAGGCGACCATTTGGATTTCCGCCTTCTATCTCCATTTAGCCATTCCCGGCGTCTCCCTCAAAGCTGATCAAATTGACAGGAGTTGGTCGAGGGTTTAACGTGTGGTACGGTTTCGAAGGTGAATAGCTGAAGAGTGAATTGGTCTAGGAGTGTCGGCGGTCAACAACTCCGTTTTGATGCGTTCTTCTACCTGCAATGTTATAGCAGTCCGTGTGCTGTAAGACAACCTCTATCCACCTAAGACGTTCGGATCACTCTCATGCAAAATCCATTTCACCGTTATCGTTTGCATCTGCCTCGAGGTACGTAAGGAGCTGGTCGAGGAATCAAAATGTTTTAGAGTTTTGAAGATGCGTAGCGGCTGATATCGGTTTCTTCATTTCAAGTACAAGGTAACGAAAGTCGGCGACCTTTAATCTAACGCTTCGACGGAGGCTTATTCGTGACTAGTACCCGACCGACGCCTTTCTTTGTAGAATGTACTAACAGCGTCTTCTTTTTAAAGCTATCGGTATAAGATCCCTCTCTTTCATTATCTACCTCCGCCTCCGCGTCCTTGGCCTCCTATAGATCTCGTGCTCTTACGAGTTAAGGAAGTAAGCTTAATCTCTTTGTAGTTTCCGTTATTTGGAGGGTATTGTGATTACGTATTCTCCTATCCTTCCTTTTAGTAGACTTGGCCGGGTGGTACGCCGAAGAGTTAGCCGCTAGGGGGTCGTACAGGCTTTCGTGTTCCTTGTGACTAGGGGTGGAGGAGTGGTTGCGTGTTATTGTAGATAGGGCGCGGGTATAGTAAGGATACGGTGTAAGGAGGGTAGTAGGTTAGAGGAGGAGGTAGTAGTAGTAAGGTAGGAGGCGGAGGGATAGCCTTTTAGGTAGGTTAGTAGGTTAGTAAGGTAGGGAGGATAAGGGTAGAGGTTCTGTAGTAATAGGAGGTGTAATTAACGTACCGTGAAGATAGCTTGTAATTCCGTTCTCTCGCTCCTCATATCATGAGATACATGGAAAGCGTGAAGTAGTAGCGAGATACCAAAGAGAAGGTTCTCTCTAAACCGTTAGCAGAGATAATTAAGACTAATCGCATGTCTCTAGTACTGTATTCTATATTCATCCCTGTTTCAGGCTTTTGATTAGATCGTAAAGCGTTGTATCGCCTGTAGAACATTTAGTTATATACGAGACCGTGAAGTATCGTCTAGCGAGACTGACGTAAAGAACGGCAAATCGAAAAGCTAATTCTTCTACTTATATATTAAGGCGAGGTTAAATAAGGAAAGAGACTTCATTAGTAGATAGTTAACGGGTACCGAATTTTGAAGCTAATATCTACCCTTATCAGCTTAGCCCGTATTCAGGAGCGGACCGGCCCTAAGGCTAGAAGGTAGCTAGCGTGGTTTCACTTAATATCCGGCCCGAGTATAATAAGAGATAATAATTTCTGTCGTAGTACTAGACAAGCTTTAACGATATAATTATCTAGCGTCTTTTAAGCCTATTATAACTAGCGATCAGAAATAGGTATCTCTTATAAATCGTATATTAGTAGTGTTAATACTATTAGTTCTACGCGTCTAATAAGAAGTGTAGCGTAGTCGGTAGGCCTGTCTTCTAATTCCTTGTTAGTAAATATCAAAAAGCTATGACGATTTACACCTTCCTTGCCGCCGAGCATTCTTCCGCCCTGCGTACTTTAGTTAATAGGTCGATGAAAGAAGCCTAGGCTAGGATAGTTAACTAGGAAGATATAGATAAGGAGACCTTTGCGCGCTAGGCGTAGTTTGTATACACTAGGGACTATCCCCCCGTACCTTGTAATATTATCGCAGAATCTACTACTTCCGCCGAAGAAGCCATACTGTCGCCTGAGCTACAGCTAGAAGTATTAGCGGACGAGTCCTTGGAAGACAATTAGGGGTCCTAAAGCTTCCGGAAGACGAGGAAACCGGCAAGGAAGAGTAACCTCTACTTAGAACGATCTAAGTTCTATAATCTCACGTACCTAATTCTATCCCTCCCCGAGTTCTTAAACATGTGCAAGATACGGCCTAATGAAAGCTTAGTTGAAGACTATTCACCGGTCTTTCTAGGTCACGCTCAGCTCTACGTATTTGCTGAGAAGTAGGATATCGAATTACTCTAGACACTTATACTTCACAAACTCCATGCAATGCTATACGGTTACAAACTATATAAAGAGCGCTATAATAATGTTATTAAGCTAGTTAAATATACTTACTAAAATACTCTAACCTAGAAGCGTATAAATAGACTAAGAGCGCTTGTAATCAAATACGTTACCTAAGAGTAGATACAGATAGTAAAATCCGAGTTATATCTGTCTTTAGTAGAGGATAAGGGGATATTTCCACGAGATCTACTCTTTATAGTATTGAAGCCTAGTCTTTAACGCGTTGTTAGTAGCCGGATGATTAAGAATTCGTCGCTTCTATAGCTATACTAAGATATAGCGCCAGGCGCTTATATAATTAAAAGGATTGCAAGTAACGATTCCCCGAATAAAGAATTTTCCCGGTAAGTAGTACACGATATCGAGTAATAATTATGTGATCGAGAGTATTCTATATCAGCGCTTTTGTATAAAACGGCCTGTATCAAGGGGTCTCCGTCAAGGGATCTACGGCAAGGGTTAGATATATCCTCTAGTTTTGTGATTATAATCTATATTAGATTAAGAGTACTTGATACGCGACTATTACGTAGGATATCCGTGACATTCATCAAAGGTAGTTAGCTTTGATCTCCGGCACTATAATCTAACGTATTGACGATATAGAATTGTAGTACGACACGGCGTTTCCCACTCCGTATATTGACTCCAACGACTGACATCAGACTCGAATGGCTCCTCGAGTCTGAGCGAGTCACTCTACGTAATTGGCTGCATGAGACATGCTCTGAAGACGGCAAAGGACAATATTTCTCCAAAGCAGATATCGATGCTCTCGGTGCGCTCTTAACATCATTGATGCAGTATCGCCCTTCGGACCGTCCCTGAGCGTCTGATTTGCCTAATCTTATTTGGTTCCAAGGCAATCCCTTTGTTACATAGGAGGGTTGGAATAGCTGTTTCCCGAACTTGAGGATCCTTAGACAGCTTATGGGTTGTATTAAGGCCGAAGCTAAGCAGGCGAGCGTAAGTTCCATGAAAAGGTGGACTATCGGAGAGGGTATCTCGCTAAGTGGAAGTTGGGTGACCTTGTCCATCGACGTATGTTGGAGGCGGATCATAGATAGTGTACTCTATTGCAAGGCAGTAAGCCATAGCAATCCAGTAAAACCCGGTAGGTTTTAACCTTTTCACAAATTCGACGGTATTAAGCCGGTGGGCTGGACTTTTGTAGTCGTAAATCACGAATGGAAGATCTAGCGGTATGTCGCTTGCTAGACCAACAATCATCTTAATGATCTCGGAGCGACAGTGTTCGCGGCGCGATACCTCCTCCCGCAATGCGGCCAACCGAAGATAACCCTCTCGTGAACTAGCATCCAGAGGGGAAGGCACTCGACTGAGAGAAAATGTAATCTCTGATATAATTTCGCTTTGTCTCCCTATATACGCAGCGCGGCTGTCACATAGCCACGCGAAGTCTAACGTGGCAATAGAGTAAAGGACGAAGACTTCTAAAACGGTGCGAATATATAAGATATCATCCTCGTTTTCGGCAATACATATCTTCGTCGTAAGGAGCGTAATAGTAGAGGCGAAGGTCTCCTGACCGGATATTGAAAGCTCTTCCAACATGTTCTGTAGCTGATTAACATTCTTATCTTGCTAGTGCAGTAATAATGTAGACGATAGATTAGTTAAGATGGAGCGCCATTTGTCTACGCTTTTGTCTCTACGCAGGACAGCACGCCAAATCTGCAGGACTGCAGACATGGTTCGAGCTGATAATTTAGATATGAGAGTGGTCGTATATTTGAAGATTGGTAGGTATATGACTTATTCTAGTACTCTCCGTACATTGACTTTTTACTAATATTTCTTTCGTGTTACTCCTTATATAAGGACTTTAATTTTCTAAGGGATCTATTTCTAGAGTACTCGTAGAAGAACTATTATTAGAGTACTACCGAGAGTTATACGTATATTATAGATGGAGATTGCCTTAGTAAATGATATAAAGAAAGTTAGAACTAGATACTTAGTAATATTGCTTTCGCTTTCATCTACGCCCTAATAATCCTCTCTTACTTTCTCTTTCTTAAGTCCTTAAACATTCTAATAAGTTAGATCTTCACCTCTACCTCTCCTACCCTCCTTCATGTACTTTATCTGTCAACTTCACGGGATATACTATTTGGGTGTCTTAGGATAAACAACTAGAATACGAACGGATTTCATTACTATAGACGTATACGTAGATAGGAAGGATCTCTAATAGTATAACTCTATACCTCCGCCGTTCGATAATCCTAATCCGAACCCCTATACTATACCGATTAAGAACCAAGTTCAATCGAATACTAATCTAACTTATAGAAGGATTTCTCTGAAGTATATAAAGAAGCGCTTCCATTTGCTTAGGAAGGCGCAAGAGGATTTAGTTCCCTACTTACCTGAGTAGGCATAATCGTAGGAGCGACATCGAGTAGCGATGATTAAGACGGCTTATTAGAAGGTATATCATAATCGTTAAAAAGGTATAGGATTTTACGGCGGAGCTATCTACTTAACAGACTCTTAAAAGGCTAGGGAGGGCGTTTATTAAAAGGCCTTAGTCGAAAATATATAATAATAAGGTATATAATTCTTGAATTAACTCTAGTATTATCTTAATTAATAACTCTAATACTATTACTATTATAAGTAGGACTTACTAAAATATATATCGAAGCTTCTAGTCCTTATATACTAATTATGGAAACCGCCTATTCTGGATATAAGTATAGATGTTACTAATTCTAGATACCGCTAATTATAGATACTACTATCTAGTTCGCCTTCTAATAATGTAGCTAATTCCGAAGTACTTAACAATATTTCTTGATTATTATAGGAGTATTATACTTGCTAAGTTTTAGGCGCTTAATGATCTATAGCCTTACTACTATTTCTAGCTACTTAAGTACTAATTATATAATGTCCCTAGCTCGATCTATCTTTAGAGATATAATCTCCTTGATCTTCTATAAAGTATACTTCTAAATTTAGATGTAAAGTAATCTATTAAGAGAGATTTATGATTAATATAGTATTTACAAAAGTAATATTCCTTTCATGAAGTTAGTAGTTTCACCGGATAGATAAGATAAGAGCCGTGTTACTCTTCCCTAAGAAGGCCTACTAAATACAGTCCTAGAGGAAAGATAAGTAAATGTAATAGAAGCTAACTAGAATAGTATACTAATACGACCCGCTTGACTACTAAGTCGGCTATCTCTAACTGGTTATAATACAGCCGTCGCTAAATCATTCGGCTAAGATTAAACGCATTCTTACCTACTATTATCTTAGAAGAGCACGATATTACGCCTTATATTACATATAGGGAAATCCTAATAATAAGTAAACTATCAGCCTTAATAGTATACCTTTTAAAGTAATAAAGAACGTCTTTATAGCCCTACAAGGTCTACGGAATGGAAACGAGTCACTTACGCTCTGGATTAACGCAATTTGCATCAACTAAGAAGATGCCGATGAGCGTACGTACTAGGTTAGACAGATAGTAGGTATTTACGGCCAAGTTAAGCGCATTCATAGTTCTCGAGACGCTGTTAGCGGACCTATCTCACGCGACGCTAGCATTCCGGGGGTACGGGTAGGTTGAATCGTATATCTATCTACTATCTGCTTAGCATTTCCGTCCAGGTTCCTCGTAATCCAATCGCCGCAGCTGTAAATTTTCCAAGGTACGCCACGAATATAACAGAACTCGGCTGTATATTCATAGCTTCAGCGTCTTAGTATATCTCTACCGAGATTACATAGTCTTATATTATATGATTGCAGCCAAACTTCTTACTAGGTGTACAGCCAAAACTGGCCTCATTGATACCGGCAAGTAGTTAACATATCAAACATCCTAAAGACATTGCACGAGGTTATCAACCTCTTACTAATAAAGCGCAACAGTATTTAGCAAATATAGCGATAGTGAAAAGTAAACGGCTTCTTCAAGAAAAGCTTCGCAAGCGGAGGATAAATCTATTCATTAAAGCGGACTACTTAGCGCGGATAACCATTTCGAAAATATATATAGTTATTTAACATGACGACAAGTATCATATATATAAATCAATGGAAGAATCGAACTAGCCTCCTCCTGAAAGCGAAACTATGTATACGCCTAGTTAACAGTTAGACTATTACAGAAGATAATAGGGGGTACATGACTACTAATACTACAGACGTCCTGCAAACTTCCACGGTCCTAAACCACGGGAAACTCAGAGGGTACGAGAAGCTAATCAGCCTGATAAACGCTCTTCAGGTCTCTTAGGGAGGCGGAATACAATGGAGATCGCGCTACTACTAGCCGGCGTACCTTGACTGTAATCCAGAGCAAGACAGTACTACGAGAAAGATTAGAGGGTATGAAATTCCTAATGATAGTATAGTTAGGCTATGTGATAGGATTACAACGGGCAGGTTAATAGAAGTCTAGGCGTGAATAGTAGATTATACTATAATTACCTTGATAATATCAGTTATAAAATCTATATTATCTCTAGCTTTATAATTAAGATCTCTTAAGAGTATAATTAATGACTTATAAAGATCTACTCCCTTATTTTCCTAATAATACTATTATATCTTGCCTTTCCCTTTTAGTTTCTTGAATATAGGTTTAGAGGTCTAAGAAGACGGAAGTTCCGGCTCTATCTATTATAAGTATAAGGTGGTTAATTAACTATCGTTCTGTTTAAAGGACTCGAGGTCTAATTACTAGGAGAAGGACTTAATAGCGAAGTCTTCTAGGTTAGATAGCTAGCTAACGGCGGAATAGATTCTTTTATAATAGATTAGATAAAACTTGTCATAGATATTCCTTATAAATATATATAAAGTCCACTTCTCCTTATCCTCCTTTCTAGTGAAATCAAGCTTATCGATAGGATAACAGTAAAATAGAGTATACTTTCCCTTGATTAACGTATAATACCTGTACATTCATACAGCCTTATTATCATACGAAATTAAGTAGGTAAGGATTTTCTGATTAAGCTCGTCTTGACGCGATACTAATCTATAAAGCTTAATGATAGTATTTACTATAATAGTAGCGTTATAAGCGTTTTACTAATCCGCGATATTAAGAGCCTCGTTACCGCATTTCACCTCCGATGTTAGGAACGGGAAATACATCTTATCTATAGCTACTAAACGAGATATAATCTACTAATCACTAATAGAGGGTTATAATTTCTTAAGTTAATTAAAAGTGAATGTAGACGGCTTAACCCCTACTATAAAATCGGGCTGCGGGCGAGGACCTTTAATAAGGGGGATGGATTTAATCTAGCTTTTATCGACAGTTTTAATTAGATACTTAAGGTATGTAGTACTAAACATAGTCAACGTCTTTAAAGATAGAATAATTAATCTAGTAATATCCTGAATAACTCTGGCCTCGTTTTTATTCCTTATATTATCGCAGGCCGTTTTAAATAGGTTATCTTGAAAGATTATACCCTAAGGAGTTAGTTACTTAATATAAAGTATAGACTTATAGAAGCTCTTATATTCATTTATAGGAGGTATCTTAGGCTTACCTATATAGATGCTAGTAGACGCAAGGATCGTCTTATAGCGTTAACTCTTGATAGTAGGATTCTTTCCCTCTCTTAAAGAAACGCTACTTATATCTAATTCATGCTTGCTAAGAGACGGAGTTAACCTCTTCCGGGTAAGTAAATAAGTTATATTACTATCTTAGTTAAAATTTCCCTTAGACTAGCTTCCTTCTTCGACCTAACGCTAGATAGGATTAACGTCGCGGTTCTTGATATTACTACGAAGACCTGTACGTGTTATAATAGTACGGGGTGCAGGTGAGATTCATTAACGTTTTCGGATAGTACTTTTCCGGCGTTAGGAAGGTATATAGGTAGCTCCTTTAACCTCGGGTATATAATTCTGTCTAAGCTCTTCACTCCGTTTCCACTTTCGATCTAGATTAGAAGGGTTAACTAGTTCCTATAGACGCTTTAGCCTAAGTTAGTAGTCGCAGTTATACGCTAATAGATCGTAGAACATACCTCTTTGTCAGGCGTGAGATTATTTAGAGAAGGAAGTTGAAAAGGTTATTCTTGAATCTATAGTTCTTGATAAAGGTGTTTTCTCTCTTGTAGCCGTGCGCTCTTACGAATAAGCGTAACCGACCTTTTTCGTTTAATACCGCGTGGTTATACTACTATAGGTTATTAGCTAAAGAACGGTTTAGATTATATAATAGCTGTTATACCTTGGTTTTTTAATAGGTCTAGTAAAGGTTACCGCCTATATCTCCTAATATCTAATTTTGCTCGTGGTAAGGACATGATAATTGAGAATAAGGGGACAGGAGGTATACGTCTTTATTGCCGCTAGTACGCTGTAGGATGTTGTAACGGAAACGCCGATACAAGGTGTAGTAGTTAGCAGGGAATAAAGCCTTAGCGGCGGCATAGCTTATAGTAACGCCGCCCGCCTGAAATATATCATTCTACTTTTAGATTAACTAATACTAACTAACAATAATAATCTAAATAACTAAACTTAGTCTAAAAAAGTATAATAGCCTTAGCTATAATATACGCTAACCCCTTCCTTTAACTTAATAACTAGAGCTTTACTTTATAGCTTTAATATAAAGAGATCGAAGCTTAGCGCGAGCTTTAATCTGGTAAATAGATTAAAGATAGTCCTCTAGATTATATATTAATATTTAATAACTTCAAGGCTAAGCTTAAGAAGGTAATTATTCTAGTCGAGGATTTAAAGTTCGCTTATAGTATTACTAAAGCTATTAATTTTAATATTATAATCATTAAATAATTAAGGGTTAAGGAGATATAGTCTATTCAAGATTAAGACTTCGCCCTAAGCTTAAATGAAGACGAAAATTAGCTATCTCAAGATATTACTAATTTACTAGGGATGGCTTATATCGGCGCGGAGTTAGCTGAATAAGACTTTATCCTACAGGTTATAGAAGCTTCGACTTTTAGTATTAAGTCCTATAATACTAATACAGGCCCTTTAGCCTATTATACCTACCGCTAGAGAGCTATCCTTAAGAAATTGCTCTAGCTTAAAGTTGAATATATTATCTATAAATAGTCTATTCATCTTTATTTTATAGTACGTTTAATATATAATAATATATATTATAGGCTATATCTTAAGTCCTTCTTCCTATATATTATCAAGGACGAAAGCCTTTTTCCCTTAAAATATTACCGCCGATCAATTAATATCTCGATCATCGAAGTAGACTTCTTAGTCGAAGATTTAACTATCTATTAAAGTACTAAGTAAGAGTTTACTAGCACGGACAGAGTTTATTACACTAATCTAGAGTACGCTAAGTTTATTCCTATACCGTAGCGAACCCTGAATTATACTTCCTGTAAGGCCTATAGTAATGAAACTTGTATGTACTATAGAGTACTAGTATATGATAGGGACTACCTAGTAGATAAGGCAAGGCAGGGCCTTATTGTTTTCGCGGATAAGTAAGGTTAGAAACCCTGTTCTAGATACAGTGAAATAGTGTTTCAGTATAAGGGCTATAACTATATAACGTAAATAATACCTACTATTACCTGTCATGTAAGTAAACCTAACCTAAATTATAGTTGTAGATACAGCGCTAAGTTCTACTACAGATGTAATGTAAAGTGAAAGGAATACCTATATAGCGACTAAGTACTAGAACTACTTAATTAAAGAGCTTAGTAGGTTGTTAATAGAGAGGCTCTATAGCCCTTGAAACCTACTATTCGTTAATAGCGCGTGGTGGCTATAGTACAGGAGCTATAAATAAACTATAAGTACGAGTATAATAGTAAGCTTATTAAACTTGAAGGATCGCGCCGCGGTAAGGTCTATAAGATATATAGTATAAGATATCGTAAGTATATCCTATATTATAAACGTTATTATATACTAGCCTATAAAGACTATTAACGCTATAGACTATAGGCCCTTAGGTCTATTATTATTAAGGATACTATCCTATTAAATTAGGTATCCTCTAGATAGAGTATTCTCCGCATGATCTCTTCATAGTATTAAGGCCTAAAATGATACTATAAACGTTTATATAACAGGCGAATTTAGAAATGATAATAGATGTTTAGACCGAAGTCTTTAAGTATTATAAGTCATGTGTTATTATATTATTATAAGATGAGGTAGGCGTTTTTTTAATTTTTTTTTCATAAAGTTAATTATAACTGGGCGGGTAAGCTTATATAATAGTAAGTAGGTGGAGTAATAATCTACGTAGCTAATTTCTTCAGATACCTCTACTTACCTTCTTCCTATCTCTTAATCTAAGTTACTATATCTTTAACCTCTAACCCCTGAAATTTATCCTCTTAAATCTTAAGAGTATATTACATTTAAAAGCTTCTATACTCCTAGTTTCTAAGGGGCTAATCTCAGGGTGGTTTTCCTATTCATAACCGCTTCATGATAATATTAAATGAAATACGCCGTTCTACTTTTAGGTTAGTAATCATAGCAACGAATTAGAAGGTAGTCTAGGATAAGGGATCGGCTAGCTACTACTAAAGGCCGCCGCGTAACTTAGGTCTCTGAGTGTACTACGTGATAAAGGTATCTCTAAAGATGGCTTCCTACTTAATTATACAAATTAGTAGTTAAGTGAATAGTACTTATAATAATTATCTTATTTTAAAGTAGTTATATTAAAACATAGCAGGCTTTTATACGCTCCTCCTAATTTATTATAGTAATATAGAGATGAAACAGGATCTTATTATTAAAAACTATCCTAGATTTCCTCTTCTATAGAATTTATACGCCTAAGAGCTTAATAATAAACTTAATCCTTAAAAGGCTAGGCTAAGAGCTATTTTAATTAATCCTCCTTAGTTTCTAATAAATAATCTAAGAATTATTTATGAACCTTATCTAACTTTTCTTTAAGAAGGATGTAGTCTTCTACTCTTACCTATCTATACTAACCTCTATTAATTATACTAAGTGATTCTAAGATTTAGGTTATTAGCTCTAGCCCTTATATCTATTTCACTTCCTCTATTTCCTAAGCGAGAAAGTCTCTAGAAGTGAAATATAAAGGATAAGTTAGGTAAGCTCGCGCTTAAATAGTAAGTAGCCCTTGCTACTCGCGCTGAACTTATATAAACTATCCCTTAACTAAAGGTTCTCTATCTTATAATAGATTATTAGTAAATATAATAATCTAGTATCTAAGGCCCTTTTAACAGCATAAGGCGTAATAGACCTTCTTATTCCTTTAGAGCGACAGGATCTTATATACTTTAAAAAGAGATTATTAAGATAATAGAGATTTAGCGCGCTCTTACTCGATCTTATTTAAATTATTAAAGTTATTAAGAAGAGAAGGGGTATTAAGCCCTTCCAATTTTAGTCCCTTGAAATCAAGGAATAATAGATAGCTAGCTTGTATAAAGAGAGGCTTAATATATACTAATTACTAGTCTATAAGATAGGTAATCTTAGTCGGCTTTTCTAGGTTAATAAATATATTATCGCTATATAAATCATTATACTATAGATAAGAAGGTAAAATACTTCTATTAGCTAGTAGAAGATAGCTAGCTACTTTTAGATAATTATTTAATATTAATAGCTTAAAGTCCTAGCTTATTTAATACAATCCTAGCCTATCGATAATACTAAGTAGCCTTGAAAGTTACTTGACTTCATGAATATATTAAATCTTACGTCTTCCTATAGAAGTAACGTACTCTTTAGTAGTAATCCCTGAGAATAACTTAGCTAATAATTAACTTAATAAGAAACCTAGGACTCTTATAAGGGCCTTAGTCGAAGTTAATATTTATATAATTATTATTACAAGATTTATAGTCCGTTATTAGGCTAATAGAAAACTAGGCGTTTACTATTAATCTTCTAGTAATATTAGTATAAAGTATATCCTTCTAAGTAAGATACTTTAAATCCTTCTTATAGTATAAACTACTAAACTCTTAAAAAGACGTTAAGATTAAAGTTATTTTAATCTTAATAATCTTTTTAATTAAGTTAAGCTTATTATCTTTATAAAGAGTTAGCTATTTATAGCTTAATAGAACTCCTTTAGCTTTTTCTATTATAATAAATTCTATACTAACTAGGTTTTCTATAGCTTTCGAATTCCATGCGTATACCTTAGGTATAAGTAGTTAGAGAACTATCCTAACCTGAAGGATAGGATTAGCCCTTAATATTATAACGTGAAAATATACTTACGAAATCTATTATTATAACTTCGCTCGCAGTCGTGTAATAAGGTTACCTAGCGTTAGGATTAGGAACTTTAGCTATAACTCGTTTCCTATTATCTATAGTTAAGAGAAAGGCTTTATTATATTAACCTTCTAGTAGTTTATAAACCGCTACGTATAATCTTAACGTAATTAAGCTTATAGTAATATAAACTAATTCATTCATATTAAATTAAATATAATGATAAGCTATTTACTTTTCCTTATTAAAGAGTAACCTTCCTACTATATATTAAAAGAAGTCTTTATTCTTATTCTAATTATAGCAGTCTTACCGTATTCTAGAGGTTAAAGAAGATATTGGAAAAGCTGAACTAAAGGTATTTCTATAAGATCAAGCGGTATTACGGATCTTTCAAGTTACTTTACATAGATTACTAAAGCTAAGTCGCTCTATTAAGCTACTAGAGATACAATAGTAGTAATAAATGGAGCGAAAGCTTATCAGCGTTACTATACTAATCATAGGGATTTCTATAGAGATTGCCATTAAATGATTCTAAGCCTTGAATAGTAATACCGCGGAAGGATTTCCGCACTTAGCTCCAAATACCAAAAGTCTAACTAATTATTAGTAGGATCGACTTACTAACCTTTATACTTTGCGAAGGCCTACGCTTGTGTAGCTACCTAAAGAGGGGCGGTATTTACTACTACTAACTAATATCCTACTCGTACTACTATCAGCTACTATCTTACAACGCCCTACATATGTATACGTATATCCTAAAGTAGGGACTCTACGGAGTATAACAAAAGTATAAATTCAGGTAGGTAAGCCCGCGCTTTTTCTTTTATAGAACCCTTCCTACAAACCTAACTACGCTCCTTAGAGATTCATTCACGTTTACTAAGGGAGATTCAAGGTCTTAGATATATCAAAAATTACCTCTTGCATTGCAAGGGAATCTCTTAAAACTTGCTGTAAGTAAAGTTATCGTATCCTATATCACATTGAAATTCATGTAAAACTAAGATAACAATGGCATCTGCTAGCTATATAAGAGGAGTCCCTTTTCGTTAAACTTGCTACGTAAGATCTAATATAAGTTATACAGGTAGTAGCGGTTAAGGATTCTAGGTAGCAAGGCGGCCGCTTACGTAAACTAGTACTAGGCCTAAGTAGCCTATTCAGGCCTAGGGTACTACGCCTCACCTCGCAAAGCTCTCTCAATGCTCCCTCAGGGTTGTCTTAGCAGGGCGGGACGGGTATATCCGTTACCGAAGCCTCCGCTTCCGTTTACTCAGGGAGCTATTGTAAAAAATATTACCCTGCTTCTTTAAATAGGTATAATTAAAAGGGCGACATCTAACAAGAATAATTAAAGACGCTTATCAGAAAGTTATATCATTATTATAAAAGAGGTATAGGAACTTATAACGTAGCGATTTACTTAATAATCTTTTAAAAGGTTTATAAGGTTATACAAGATTTTCAACTATCTTTATACCCTAAGTTTACTATTGAAAATAAAATACGACCTACTAATATATCTATATCTACTAGCCTGCTTAATCTAATAGAATCTTGTAATATAAACCTCTATCCCTCTTAACTTAACTTAGACCTATAACTCTTCTTTCCGCTTCCGCTTAGCATCCTCCTAAGCCTTTCTAAGCCTTTTATTAGCCTCTGCTTTTATACGTCGACTAACTAGTTCTTTAAGCCGTACTTCCTTATATTAGCGCTTGAACTTCTATAACTACTTATCTCTAGCCTCTTATATAGCTAAGAGTTTAACTCCCTTTATAAGGGCTACTACCTCCGGGGCTACTAGATGACTCTCCTCTTCAGTAGTAGTTATAGCATTGTCGATAGAGTTCTAAGCTAGTTCTTGTAATACTTTATCAGCTTGGAGTTAGTCCTAAATAGAGTTAGTAACATCTATATTACATTCATCTAACGTCTTAGACACTTATATAGGCTCGTTAGCGGCCGTACTTGAATTTCTAGATAAGTCTTAAGTTAGTGCGGTAGATTATATCGTTTTCAGTACGTTTAGACGTTCGACCAGATCCTACGTAGCCTGGTAATTCGGCTATAGTCTTATTAACTTGGAGCTATTCATGACTAAGCGCGCTCTTCTTCCAGCTAAGAAGGTTATAAGGATATCTACGATTCGCTAACAGGAGACAGTTAATTTTGATGTCAAGCTGCCTGCGTTTTGAAACGTGATACTTGTAATCGATTTATAGATAGTTTAGACGTCGCGGCCATTGTCCTAAGAAGGAAGACTGGAAAGTTCTTAGAAAAGGGAGATGATTTCTGAAAAAAATACACGTGTATTTATTTCATTAATGATGATTCCTGTCTCTTCAAGATGTTACTGAAGAAGCTTCTAGTAGTCCTCTAGCTCCATGTTAGTAAAGATAACCTCCTCTGAAAATCGGCTTAATAATCCTTAATTAATACTTAGGAGCTTATTTATACTATCTTTATAGCCCGCAAGGATAATGATAATCTTTCCTACGAATCAAGGCTTTATTAGGCTATTAACAAGCTCGTTAATTACCTCTACTGCAAAAGTACCTTCTCCTAGCTAATAAGCCTCATCTATAAAAAGAACCTTTCTAAGAGCCTTTTCAAGTAGCTAGATTATTTTCGGTCCTGTCTATCCTATATATCTAGCGACTAGGTCTGTAGTAAAGTATTCATAGACATCTAACGTTAAGAGGAAGCCTATATCATAAAAAACCTTACCTATCTTACGAGTAATAGTAGTCTTACCCGTGCCTAAAAACGAAAGTAAAGTCAGATATAAATTATAATTCTCATATGGAAGTTACACTTATCAGGTAAACCTTTAAAAATGAAGTTGAAAGGGATATACTCTTAAGGATCAATACCTCTTACTCTTATACTAGATAAAGTCTATATAAACCCCTCTAAATTATTAACGAGTTTATTATAACCTAGTATATCCTTAAAGAGCGCTCTATAGTTTACGCTTGCGTTCACGCTCCTATCAAAATTCATGTTAAAGTCTTAGGGCTTGAAGATAATATTAGCGGATTAACTAGATAGTAGCTTTATTAATTACTAGATTTAATATAAGGCTTTAATATAATTAATCATGTTTTTAACTTCTCCTATATTACTAAAATTAGGATAGTATCAAGCTCTAGCGAGTATTAATATAATAATATCTTTCACTTCCTTTATAACTTCTAAGTACTACTTTTTAAGTTTAAGCTCTAGAATCTCCTATAGCTAGTCATTATCAAAGTCCTTAAAGTTAAAGGCGTTATTAAGTATAAATCGCTAAGAGAGACCTAGATTTATATTTTAAAATATTTCTTCTAACTTTTCCTTATATCCTAGGAGTAGGATACATCGATCTTTACCTAGTATACTCTAGACCTCGGCGACTATTATATTGATAACGGCGGTCTTATATAGATTAGACGTTATACTTATACTAGCGCCGCCCGAGTATAGTATATAAGCTTCATTGATAATAAGGACTTTCCCCTTAGTCGCTTTCAAGATCGCCTTAATATTCTTTTCGGATTCTCCTAAGACGCTCCTGACGAAATCAGCCGGATTCTTGATAACGACTAAAAACAATATGTTAGTCGTTTTAAATTAAATAGAAAGTAAAGAGAATCGTATTAGATCGATCGCAGTCGACTAATAAGCGATTGCAAAGGCACGGTGTACTACCTAGTACTTTAAGCGCGGGAAGTAAGGAGTACTAACCTTCACTATTCAAGAGGAGTCCTATATCTACTAGTACCTGACCGTAGAGTTTCCCCACGGATGTTTTCCCTGTCCTAGGAGACCTGAGGAAGACACGATTCAGGCCTATATCAATTACCTCCTTCTCTTCCAATTCGCGTTGATAGTTAGTGTAGATACGGTTAAGGAAGCTCTATATAGTTTCCTTAACAGCCTTAAGCCTAGTTAAGCCCTGTAACTCTTTCCACGTATCACTTTAAATGATTGCTCTTGATAGCTCTAAGCTAATAAGATCTTCCTTTTTAAAGAGGAAGTTATCTAGCCGGACGCCGGTAACGCGTTCCTAGTGAAGGCGATTAGCTTACCGCTCTAAAATCCTCGCTAGGACGTTTTCAAGAGCGCGCGCGTTACTAAAGCCTTTACGGCCTCGCCCTTATCTAAGGCGTCGTATAATTATACGTATATATAGACCGGTTACGCCTCCCTTAACTTTCATCTTCTCGTTATATTTCTTTTGGATTCGCTAATTAAGTATCTGAAGAATTTCTACGTCTTTATAGTCGGCGAATTAAAGGCGGCATAGTATACGGCTATTAAAACCTTAGTTATATTCGAAGAATTTCTCTATCTACTTATTATAACTAGCGAAAATGAAGATAATCTTCTTAACCTGATTCTTAATCTCCGCAAGTAAGAAATTAAGGACCGAAGTACCTTTATAATTATATCTAAGAGTAAGCTAATAGGCTTTATTAAGGAAGAATATACTCCTACCCGTATTAATAAGCGTCTTTATATGTTTTTTAGCCCTAGTAACCCCGTCGTTAGCAAGACGAGATCCCGAGGTCTTGACGAATCCATTTCCTAATAATATACTTATGGAAGTCAGGAATTTTGCGTAGAGGCGAGCTACGGTGGTTTTACCTAATGTGTTCACGGTTAATAACCCGGTTAATACGGTTAGATATCAAGTCTTACCTATCCTAGGATTATCTAATAGGATGATCCTATATCTCTTATCCTTTATATTCGTGTTCTACCTTAGGGTAGTATCAGCCCTTATCTTAATCTTAAGTACTTATACTTTTACTTCTTCTAGACTAGTCATCTTTATAAGAGAGTCAATGGTACCGTTTAAGGCATTATCTACGCGCTTCTACCGGTCCTATTCACTCTCTAATAGCGAGGGCGTATACTAATCTTAAGATCCAATTTCCTTGGACTCTCGTATATTATCTATAGTACCACCGTCTAAAGTAATAGTCTCGCCGTAACGGGTTAGAGGCGAAGTCTAAGTATATATAGGACCCTTTACGTTAATAGAGGAACTTGATAGACGTTCTATTAAGACCCTAGTATCCGCTAGGTCTTACTCTTTTTACTCTAAAGATTATGCCATTTCTCTTAATATTTAGCTATTCATAATCATTTCTCTTAACATCCGTATCTCTTCATCTAATCTAGTAAACTTAGCTATGTATTCTCTTTATTTCTACTCTCGCCTCTATTGCCGTACAAATTCTTCTTGTAGTGATTTCTCCTTAGAACGTCTCTCATTCTTATATTAACGGTACAGGGCCGGTTTATTTGCATGATATCTCCAGGATTGAATATGGCCTACGGGACATTTCGATTAAACTAAGTGATTGCACTCTATCTTTAAGTGATTAAATAACTGATAGTATCGACGTAGGTAGATATATATACTATACTACAAAATTACACTACTAAGGGTTATGTTAGTATAAAATGTTAATAAGAAGTCTTATAAAGCTTACTAGGGCTTATTACATCCGCTATCCGGATATTACTCGAAGTCCTTAGGATAGCGTAAAACGGATATACGGTCCGGGTATTACTTACATTTAACGGGGAACCTATCGTAAATATACGAGCCGCCTTTAAGTAGGTTTATAAACTCTCTCCATAATTCTTTACCTTTACGGGCGTCTAGGAAGGTTATTGTATTACCGATCAAGATAAAGGCATTTCATGCCTAGGAGATAAAAATATTAAGATGTTACGGAGATAATATAAACCTGATATTATAGTAGTTATTACTTCGACTTAATAATATAATAATTATATCGCTCTCTTCTCCTTAGTAGTTATCTAGATAGGCTAGCATCCTTAGCAGGAGATTCTATGATAAGCGTAGAGCTATAAACGGTATTACTCCCGTTCGTCTAACAATACTTTTCGCTGATAGTATTCTGCTAGCGGAACCTTCTCGCTATATCTATAGTACGGCGGCTACTAACCTTCCGGAAGAAATGAAATTATCTTACTAATTATTGAAATCTGAAGCCGCCGCTTTTAAACTTAAGCTGTCGCTGCGGGTATTAATCTAGCTCGTACTAAATTATAAGAATCAAGATTATTTAGGACTAGGTCATTCTCTTTCCGTAAAACCTTAAGTAGGAGACGTAACTAAGCTAGATATAGTATTAAAACTATAATTTAATCTATCTTATAACCTTACTAAGCGAGATAATATATATATTTAAGCGTTATTTAAGCTTTAAAGTTGTTCTACCTTAACGACGTTGAATTCCCATCCTTCTAGTTAGGTGTATTATGTGTTTCCTCTTCCAGATTCTTGTAATTTAGAAAGATTAGATTATCCTGGAATCCTTATAATATAGGACGGGTTCGAGTACCTAGAACGTTAGTTAAATCTAGATAAGTAAGGTAATAGACTAGAGATAAGATTTCTAGTCGTATACGGTACTATTATAAAAGAATTTAGTAAAGGAATCCCTAAAGAATAAGTCTCTTAAATAGTAAGCGATTTAGATTATATCCATTTCCTTTTTCTATACTAAGGTCGTGATAAGTCTTCAGTTAAAGCTACTTATAGTCTTTAATTAGAATTACTTACTCAGTTTCAGGTTTAAGGGCTATCAAGATATAGCTTTTAAGAATTTCCCTAGCTTCCTTAATCAAAAGGAAATTAGGCGTAGTAGACTGAATGTTTTATACGTACTTAGCCGCGGCAGTAGTAGTATAACCGATGATTCGCTTTCCCTGAATAATCCGCCTGTTCTTCTCGTTATACAGCGCGTTGATATTGGCTAATGTCTCGCCATACTACTTCCCACAGCGAGAAATCCTTGAAACGCGCTCTTTGAGGATGTTTTTCTTCTACCTTTGCAGCGCCGCCGTTCTCTCAGGATGGGTCATTTGCCAGATCGTTGTTCAAGGTAGTCTAGTAGATCGGATTTCGACACAGCCTTTGCCTGATAATCCGAAAAGGCATTGCGAAGTCAATCGGCCTACTCCGATACCTTACTTTTCCGTAGGTTAATAATATCCCAGTTATCTTTCGTTAATCTAAAATCGCTTTACTACGCTAATAGGACTAGAGATTAGGTTACCGTACTTAACTTTATAGTAGAACTAAGACGAATGATACTATTACCGGGTATACCTACCTTTAAGAGGTCTTCCAGGAACTAGTCTAATGCGTGATTCGTATAGTACACGACCAAAATCCTTTATAATGAAAATCGATAGACTACCTTAATAATCAAGGCGTTAATAAAAGACTTACCGGTCCCTACTAAAGTCAGCCTAGATAACGAAGATAATAGTAAGCTACTTTACCTGAAGGTCCTTATACTAAGCTTAAACGCTACGTTAGACTTACTATGAAGTACTTAACCTAGGACGGATCTAGTCGCGTTAACTTTGGCAGTCCTAAGGCTTACTAAAGGTCGCATGAAGGATTACTCTGAATCGTGGTAACTAAGTTAATAATAGACTTAGATTCTAGTAATAGGAGGCTCTATAAAGCTTTCCCTAGGTTCTAGTATAAGATCTTGTCTCTTAGTAATAGATACCTAGTATTCTGAAGCTATCCTAGAATAGGTTCGTAGGCAAATATTACTGTATTCAACTGGATTAACTGAACGGACTTCGCCGATTTCAAGCTAAGGAGAGCCTTGGTAGTAGACCCTTCGGATCCTATAAATTAAATATATAGAAACGGGGGATAGTATATTAATCGGTCTTCATTTTAATTAATAGTTACTAACGTAACTATCTATCCGTTAGTAATAAGGCAGGCTTGAGATTAGTACTTCAAAAATTTACGGTTCTCCACGATAAATTCCTTTCACAGATCGTATTCTATATTTGATAATTAGGATAAGTTATTCAGGCATTATAATTATAATAACTATGACTAGCGCTTATCGCACTTAATACTGTTAATTATTAAACCGTTAATAAGTAGTCCCTTCCGGCGATCCTTTCTCGAGCTAATAGTAACCTGAAGCTCTTCCCGTAGGTCTCGGAGTATATCCTCGCGAAGGAGACGGAATTAGTTATCGATATACATCGCAAGCCGCTCTAATTCAGGGTACTCATCTATTTCTGCGGCCTGACGGAGGTATGAAGGTTCGGTCGACGCTAGCTTATCTAGGGTAGGCAGGATGGTAATCTGCCTAATATCCGAAAAATTATTATCATATTAACCGCCTAGGCCTTCGCCGTCTAAATGTTCAGGATTCGTGACTACGTCAATGATATACTTAATCTTCTGTCTAGTATTCCGTACCTCTAATTACGAGCATTCGAAGAACATCTTCTAAACTACAGGATCCCTGGTAATACTATAGTAGGTTAGAGCTTTGTCTACGGAGAGAGAGATAAGCTGTAACAGAAGCCATGAGAAATACTACAAAGCTTCGTCTTCTAGGTACCCCGTTCTCTGTACTTTCACGAAAGCGTCCTAGAAGATCGGAGGATTAATAATAGTAAGGATGAGTTATTAAAGAAACTTACCCCTATAGACGACTTTCAACTCGGGATCCTGGATTTACCGAAGGAAATATGTAGTAGAGGTATTAAGAAATTCGGATGACACGTATAAACGCAGAGCTAATTATAACGTAGATAGCCCTTTTAGACTACTAATCAGCCTCTTAACGTATTTCACCGGGTTAGGCTGGTTATAAATAGCTTCGGTAAAGAGCTTAATATTTTAGAAGCTCCTAAGTACTTATTCACCTGCTAACACTCTACCGAAAAAACTCCTTAGCCTGCCGCCTCTAAAATGATCTCGCCGTCCTAGCAAATTGGAAGACATAAGGCCTGAAAAAAAGTGGAATCTGAAGCTACGGTCTTACGCCTCGAGAGTAACCGCGGAAGTTATCTAGAAAGTCCCCGCAATTTTATTCAAGATCTACTTAGTCATTGAAGATATACGAGCTAGTACGAGTAGTAGGGTAGCTTAGTAAATTAGATAAGATCACGTATCGATACCTTAATACTGTAACAGGTATATTAAGTCGATTTCCTTTAATCCTCGTAACTCCTACACCCTATAAGATTTGATAATGGCTAACTCTTATAATGAACCTAACTTTGACATCGATAATTACTCTTTCCCGAGAGGAAGAGGAGGTAGGAGACACGGAACAGGCCGGACAGGCTGGAGAGGCTATAGGAGGGGCGAGCGAGGTAATAAAAGAAGCCGCGAGGGTACTATAGTTTAAGAAAGTAGGACGACATAGAGATTTAGTACTCGTAGTAGCAGGAATACCCCGACTCGTGATTCCCTTAAAGGATAGCTAATAGGCGATTTACTTAGGATAATCACGCTTATTAAACTATAATCATCGGTCCGCTTTAAAGATACGACTCTTATGATTATAGATTACTAGTATATAGTATCCTATAATTAATTAAATAAGTAAAAGGTAATAATCCTAGTTCCTAGTTAGTACGTAAAAGAGATATTTAAAGCTAGACCGTTATTACTAATCTTATTAAGGCGTACTACCTACTTAGAGTCCGTTAAAGAATCGTCTAAATCTTGAAGAAGATAAGGATATATATTTAAGGGACCCTAATACTACTTACTATCTATACTTCCTGACTAAGCTAGCCATTCAGGCTGTTTTCGCCTTGTATCCTAATTTTGAGACCGCCGTGATTAACGTAGTAGGATATAGGAATACTATAGGAAATCTAATTAGATTTATGAATTTAAAGGAGAGAATATTTAGATTCTATATTAAAGTAGTTGGAAACACGGTATTCCTAGTTTAAAAGGAAAATTCACTAACTAAGCTGATTAAGAGAGTCCGCGGATACGGCTATACATTTCCAGAAGTATATATAAGTTAAGAAGCGGACGTGAAAAATTCAGTATCCTACTAACGCCTTATATAGTACGTCTTCAGCGGATTAAGATACCTAGTACGGTGCGAGAGCGACGGCTATATTAAATATCATATACATTCTAAGAGCTAGTAGTATCCGATATTATCTAACTTATTAGGACTCTCTAGAGATAATAGACTACTATCATTATCGTACGTAATAAAATCGATTACGGTGAGCGAGAAAGTTCCGAGCGAGACTATTAATCTAATAGTTAGGTCTACTAGCTATAAAGTCCCCTAAACCGTAATTTTCAACCTGAAAACCTAATCTACCCGCCGCGAGATTAATATAGAGGAGGTATACCTACGCTTATAAGTTAGCTAGATACCGAAGTTTATTATCACCTATTATAACTCAGGATAATTTAATAATATTCAGGTTTAAGATTTAGGCGATTATATCCATGATTAGGAGAAAAGAAATAGAGAACTTCTTTATCGATTTAATTAGATTCTCCGCCAGCTTATAGGTTTTACGAAGCAGTCGGAATGTTACAAGGTAGAAGTTCGTCGCATCGCGATAGGACTGTTATAGATCCGGAAATAGAGTAAGGATTACTAGAACGCTCTACCGCCTAATCTAAAGGCAAAGTAGGTAGGGCGACCGATTAACAAGAACTATGAATCTAATAAATCGGTCTTGATACGGGAAGAGACGATAGAGATTATAAGTAGTAGAGATAAGGATAATAGTCCTAATAACTACTTACGTTTTTAATAATACTAGTATTTAGCTATAGATTATATAAGTAGAGATATATATAGAGTAATAGTAATTAATACTATTATAGGTCTAAGCTTCTTCTAAATCAGCGTCTTATAAGGGAGGCTACGCTATGAGAGTTATAATATATAGCTAAGGCGGACTTAGAGCGCGACCTCGCCGTACCTTACTCCTCGAATTCAGTATATCTCATTCCTGATTCATTTGCCATGATCTGTAGGCGCTATCAAACGTCGCTATTAAGATTTATCTACAACCTATAAAGGGGCGGAAGTGAATTAGTATATAGACTCTTATACAGGACGCTATTTCGATAAGTTAAGTCTTGCAAATATTAATACTTTTAGTAGAAAGCTTCGTAGCTTAAGAGGCTTATTATAGCCCCTGGAATAAATAACCGGATGAATTTAAGAGTAATCGACTATTCTTTTACCTCTTTCATGTCCTGTTTAGCTCTAAGTATATATACATATTCATATCAATCGTCTTTAAGCTCCTGGACTAGGATATACTTTATTGACTTTGGCTTCATATTTGCATAGAACAGTGGCGAAATCGTCTGTATCCTACCAAGATTCATAAGATTCTGGATTAGAAGTGAATATCCAGGAACCATTTCCCTGATATTTACATGATATACAGCGTATGAAAAACTATCTACTACTATTCTCCGCCGTTTCATTAGATGTAAAACATCGTATTCCTTAAGTTAGGATGAATTAGTACGTCTTCTATCCTTGCCTCTAGATGTCCTCTATCGCCTAATAAACTTTACGCTAGAGTTTCTAAGGGCGTAATAGTATCAAAAAGCCTACTAAGATAGTATCTAGCCCTTTCACACATAATATCTGCATAGTAAGCAGGCGGGTAGATGCTAACAGCTTTAGTAGCGCGACCGAAAAGATAGTACATGCTGTATATTAGATCTTCAAGTACGTCAGCGACGTTCTGGAAGGGAGGTAGAACTCTCCGCTTGGCAAAGATTTCGTCGAGCACGATGTAGTAGTAGGCGGGCTGGGCGGTACCTTGGAGCGCGGTGTAAGACTATAGGAAGAAGTCCTAGTTACGGGCCTTAGTAACGCCGCGGTTGACTACGGTGCCGTTTTTAGGATTAGAGGAGCGGTCGGCGTCGCTAGTAGTCGTAGGATAGAACTAGGTATAGTGGCGCTTACCGACTATAATTATAGTAATATACGGGAGACCCTTCTTTATATCCGGAGGTAGGTATAGCTTAGCGTAAGCCTTACGTAAGAGCGGGAGCTTGATGTCGATAATAGTTGCGTACTAGCCTTCGGAAACGCTATCACAGTAGATAAGGAGGTTATCGGGGAAGACTTTATACTTTCCCTGCGTCTTCTAGAGATGAAGACGGGATTTAAGTATAGAGTCAAGCTTAGATACTATCTCTCTACGAGATTCCTGAATATGAAGGTCCGCCGGCTATTATCTAAGCCATTTATTAATGCTAGTAACTATACCGGCTATACTTAGTATATTCGATATAGAACTAGGAGAAGGATAGGTTACATTTATACTAATAACTATAGTCTTATCCTCGTTAATAATACTAAGTCGCGTATTATTAATTAACTAATTAATATTACTAAGCTTAAGATTAAACTTAAGAGTAATATTTATAAAGTACTAGGATTATAACTTAGTAAATTTAGAACTAACTATATAGACTATATAGACGCTAACCTTAATATCGCTAATATACTTAACTCGATTATATAAGAGTATATTTACTATTAATATAATAATAAGTATAAGTCTAGTCTACCTTAGATTACTAGTAGTATTCTTAAGTACGGTCTTAATTTATATATTATCGGGAGTATTAATTATAATCCTCGATCCTAGGCTTAATATAGTAGTTATAATACCTATATCCTAGAGAGCTTTATAGAACTAGGCTACCGTAGATTATAAGCTAGCTTGATCGAATATATCTAATAAGCTACTTATAGAAATTATTAAGTAGGATTAATTCTGTAATATTCCTCCAGTATTAAATTTAATATCTTGCATGTTCTAGCTTCTACCTTAAATGAAAGGTAATTTATCTTATTTATACCTAATCTTTAGTTTAGTTAGGATACGGCCTAGGATAGTAATTAAACTCGCGGTTACTAATATACTAAAATAACCCTAACTACGTTAGCGTATATCGAGCGATTAGCTATTATAGCCCTAGACAAGGATCTTACTAAATTAATATTTACCTATAATAAAAGGCTAATAGTACGGATACCTTCTTAGGTTATAGAGTTTACATTCTCTTAGGATTTATAGACGGTGAAACGGATTATCTATTACGTTTACGCGGGATTAAGCTTTAACTATGAATTCTATCTAGGTATTAAAATATAAACCTTAACCGGGAGATAATTTAGATTTTCCTTATTTCTAATATTAATAACGGGTAGATTTAGGTTTATAATTAACCGGCCGTGGATTACTTATCTAGTTATAAGAGAGTAGAGCTAAGTAGTAATAAGATAAATACCGCTTCTAAAGAACTTATAGATAGTAATATACCTACCGCCCTAGAGGATATTTTGGCCTAGCCCCTAGCTAGGCTCGCCGCCCTTCTTACCTTTACCTTTCTTTTTACTACCTAGTATCCTAGCGGTTTAATCTATTAATGAACTTGACGGCGCTCCGGAGGAATTATTAAGGAAGAACTCTATATCCTTTAGTCCTATACTAAAGCTCTGCACCTTCGGTAGATAATCTAGATCATGACTATCATTTTTATTTATAAGCTTAAAGATACTTTTAACTCTTATAATAGATTCGCCGGCTTTATTTTTCTTTTCTCCTAGGTAGATTACCCTAACTTATACTCCCTTAAGGAAGGATTACAGCTTTATTCAGTTAAATTAATATATTAAGCTATACTTCTAGATTAACTAATCTAACGGTATAGTATTATAAAAGGCACTATAACTAATATTAACATTAATAAGGATACGGTAGGTCACGACTTAAATACTTAAGAAAAATCCTTTAAGAGCGGTTAGACCGGCTCTAAGGTCCTATTTTAGAGAGTCTTGAATTAGAGAGAAGCTTTTACTACTACTAATCATGATAGCTATAGGAGAGGACTTAGCGTGATAGCCTAAAAATATATTAAGAGCTTATAATACAGGTAGCTTATCCGCGTAAGCCGTGTTCACGTTAGTAGAAGTTAAATAGTCGATAAGCTTATAAACGATAAGGGTTCCTATTTCTTTAACGCGTAACTAATAAGTTTATATATTAGCCTATAGCTTATCCTTATCCTCCACTTGATACCGAATTACCGGTTCGGCTATATCAGGGCTAAGCCTCTAACGGGAGATAAGAGTAGACTTGAAATCAGTAATTATGTTATCGCGAAACTCGCTATATCCTGGGTATTCTAGTAATAGTTTGATAATCCAACTTAACTTCTTCCCTACTATAGCAGGCTATACGTCAACGTTATAGCGATGGAGGAGGAGATCTAGGCTAGGAATTATTTTAAAAAAATTCGCTTATAGTATAACCTTTTGCCTTCTAATACTGTATCTGGGCTAGTAAGGAAATTTCGTATCTATTTAAAGGCCCCCGATGCCTAGTGACCCGCTGGGAGAAAGGCTTTTCTAGAAGAGATCCTCGACATTTATGACTTAAGTGCTAGGGGGAGGAATGGGTCGATTTAGAGTCCTAGTACGGTCGAGTCAGTCGGCACCTTTATTGATATAGGGAGGAAGATTGACGAGAAAACCTCCACCGTAGCCCCTTTACCTCGTCCTCCACCTCGCCCGCCTCGAAACCCTGGACCGTCTCCTCCTCTGCCTCTACCACCTCTTCCACGACTATCGTAACCACCGCGGTCACCGCGGCCCTGGTTGCCTCGATCTCGGCCTGACATTCCAGCGCAAAGTTTCAGGTGAGAGTCCTAGTTGTAAGGACACTGAGGGTTAATGGAAAGAAACAATCATAGTTAGGCTCTAAGTTGCGTGAGGGGAAGATGAGTCAAACTTACTAAGCGGGGTAATCGGGTTTGCCCCTCGACAACCTAAATTATCCGTGACCTTCGTTGTATAGCTTCGTTCCGTTGATATGCTATTAATGAGCTGAATACTTTTACTTACCTTGGTTGTTCACATCCTACGGAGTATATATATCATTGACGTGCAATTGATCATGGGCACCGCTCTTTATAATGGCGACGACACAATACTTCTTCCGCGAGCGTATCAGCTTGAGATGCTTAAGGAGAGCCTGAGAAGAAATGTTATCGTCGCTATAAGATAGTTACCAGCAAATTATTCTAGGATTAACTCCTAACAAGTGTTAGATGGACACAGGTTCGGGCAAGATAAATATGCATGTTCTCCCGCAGTCTTCACGCTATAACTGTCTTGACAGTGCGTCTAACTTGGTTACAGAGCTATTTTACGAATCGCGGCGGAACTAGAGTATGGTACGCCAGAAAAGGTGCTTTAAATACTCTCCCACTTCCTTAGCTGGCTGCTGAGAGCCTCCACTAGCTTGTCTGGTTTCTCTGCCCGACAGTGGCACTCGCGGAGCAATAGTACAATGTTATTTCTACTCAGCTCCCGTCTTTCCAGAGCAGACTACTCTCTAGTAATGACGGGATCGATCGGTGGAGCGAGCAAGGCATGTGGGACGATGCCCTGAGAAACATGAACATAATCGTGTGCACTCATCAAGTGCTCCTGGATGCATTGATCCATGGCTTCGTGCACATGGAAAATATTGCCCTTCTCGTTTTTGACGAGGCCCATCACTGACGTAAGGCAAGGCTCATTTGTGCAACATGATCTGCATGCATCAGCTGGTAGCCAATGAGTACCTCTACCAATAATGATGGGAATGCAAAGTTGTATGCAAGCCACGAACTTGAACGAGGCCATCGGATAAGACTTTCTGGAGAGGGACCTCTCATCGGGACGGCAAATTGGCTGTCAGTCAAGGAATGTATGGAGGGAAAATGACGATGGCTTCTTGTACATGTCGAAGACATTGAAGGCCCCTGTTGATCCACGTACCTGGGACTGGCAGTGCCAAGGGTCAATCATCGTATCCATTCTCATGATAACGCCACGCTTCGTCATAGGTTTCATTCCCTTGACCGCCTATTCGCATCCTCATTTCCGGTACATCTCCCAATCTATGATGATCTTCCTGACCTCCCCCTTTCTTTCGTCCTCCTTCAACTTCACTCTCTCAAGCCTACCGCAGATATTCCAGTATGGTCTTGAAGACATTCCAGACAGATGCCCTGAACGGCTTGTGTTCTGGGGATCAACTAGATCTGCTGGACTTTGTCGATTGCCTACGTTCGCAAGGTATCAGTCACTATGTATCCTTGCCACAAATTATCGTATGCGGCGACCAATCTTCGGGGAAAAGCTCCGTGCTCGAGGTAATTTCTGGCGTATCATTCCCTGTCAAAAGCAATCTAAGCACCCGATTCCCGACAGAATTAGTCCTCCGCAAGACGTCGTAATCGGGTGTGAGCGTATCGATCGTCCCGCATTAAAGTCGCACGGAGTCTGAACGACTCTCTCTCAGCAGCTTTCACGAAAAACTGGAGGGCTTCGAAGGGCTTCCAACCCTTATCGAGAACGCAAAGGCGGCTATGGGAATCTCGACCCATAGTAAAGCTTTCTCGAAAGACCTTCTTCGGATTGAGGTCTCGGGGCCAGATCGGCCTCACTTGACGATCGTGGACCTACCTGGACTTATCCATTCGGAAACGAAACAGTAATCTGCTTCCGATGTCGAGCTTGTACAAGACGTGGTTCAATCCTACATGAAGTAACCGAGAAGTATCATCCTCGCAGTGATCTCGGCAAAGAATGACTATGCGAACCAAATCGTGTTGAAGCTCGCCTGTGCGGCCGATAAGAAAGGTCACCGGACGTTAGGTGTCATCACGAAGCCCGATACTTTGATTGAAGGTTCCGAAAGCGAAGCCATATACGCCTCTCTCGCAAGAAATCAGGACGTGGAATTCCGTCTTGGGTGGCATGTGTTGAAAAACATGGAATCCGAGACAGGAGAGTGGTCATTAGGGGATCGCGATACCAAGGAGGTGTTCTTCTTTTCCCGAGGGATATAGGAAGACATGTCCCGCTCGCTCTTAGGTGTTAATAGATTACGAAGCAGACTCAGCAAGGTCTTGCTTGGATAGATCGCTGCCGAGCTACCTAGCTTGATCGATGAGATTAAGATCAAATCAGGCGCCTGCCGCAACCGATTGGATAAGCTTGGGGAGCCTCGAACTACCTTGGTAGAGCAGCGGCTCTATCTGGTCCATTTGAGTTAGTCGTTCCAGTCTCTGGTGAAAGCTGCCGTGGATGGAACATATAACGATCCCTTCTTTAGAGACGCTAAATTCGAGCCCGGCTATCGAAAGCGCATACGAGCTGTTATACAGAACCTTAACCTAGGCTTCGCTGACAATATGACCAAACGAGGTCACTGCCGCGAGGTCACCGAGTCTAAGGAAGCGGATGATATCTCGAACGACGTTATATCTATCACCAGAGATGACTTCATTGATCATATACAACACCTGATGAAGAGGATCAAAGGCCGCGAGTTGCCTGGAACCTTCAACCCTATGATTGTGACGGATCTGTTCTCGGAGCAATCGGCTCCCTGGGAGGGTATTGCTCGAAGCCATATTGACAAAGTCTGGAAGGCTGTTGAAGATTTTCTTCACCATGCAGCCGCCCATGTCGCCGACACTACCACCTCTAGAGCACTCTGTCAAAATTTCTTCGAGCCTACCCTGAAACAGCTGTTGGCAGACTTGAATGAGAAAACTACCGAGCTGCTCATACCGCATCAGAAAGGGCACCCCATCACTTACAACCATTACTTTACCCAGACGCTCCAAAAACTCCGTTACGGACGCAACAAGGATGTGTATGCCAATGTCGTCAAAAAATTCTTCGGCGTTCCCTCACTTGAACCTCCTCATTACTGTCATCGCAATCATGATCTTCGCCAGCTCATTGATGCTTTGGTGCAATGCACGGAACCAGACATGGATCGCTTCGCCTGTTCTGAAGCTTTGGATTGTATGGACGCTTACTACAAGGTCGATCTTCAATTTTCGTTATGCCCCTTCTTCCATTGCCTTCCTTGCTAACCTCATGGCATGATTCAGGTCGCCTTGAAACGCTTCATCGATGACATTGCCAACGATGCGATTGAAGCAAAGCTCATCTCCCCGCTCGGCGGTATTTTCACTCCCGTAGCTGTCTCCGCTATGTCCGACGACTCTATGACGAGCATGGCGGGTGAATCTGAGGAGAATCGTGCTCAACGTGAACAGTTGACCAAGCAACTTGACGTCCTCACGAAAGGCTCTGATACTTGTAAGCGCTTCATCGGCATCAGGCTTCTTGGTAAGGCAGACCCATGCTTGTTCTACTTTAATGGTTGCTCACAGTATTGGAAGATGCAGATCAAGGTAGAACACCATCCGATTCGAGTTTCAGCGACGACTCCGATAGTGGGTCTGAAGGTTTTGTCGAGGGAGACACTGGATTGGCGACAGATGAATTGGTAAGGGGCGGACGTCCAATTGTGATGAGACCCGGGCGAGTGATCGACGAGGAAAGTCCTGTACCTGCATTAGCTCCAGCCCCAGAAGCTCTGGATGATGAATTCGTAAAGCTGGGGACAAATTCCCTAAAGAAGTCCAAGAAGAAGTCCAGAGCTTCTGCTGCAAGGAATGTTTTTGCAGACGAGAGTGATTGAGTCTTGTGGTTCAAACCTAGATGATATTTCAAGAAGGGAAGGACACCATGCTGTAAGCAATTGAATATGAGGTATTGATATGAAGCTCAATTGGTGGACATTATCAAAGTAGCACGCTGTACCACGATATGTAACACCGAAGCACTCCATTCTCCTTCATGGCTCAAGGTATTTCACTAGATACTCCCAATCCCACAGATAATATGGCAATTTGCAATACCCGCTTATGCTGTGGCTCCTCATGAGGGTTTCGCGTTTGCTGAGCTTGATACTACAACGCTTAATTGGCACAAAGGAGACTCCCGTTCATCATTGAATCGAGATGTCCTGTCATATCGTCCCACCAATCTCCGCCCAAATGTTGTCCAATCTTTCACTTCTATATCCATCTGATAAGCCTAGAAAGACCTGATACGTTCTACTCAAAACAGTGAGTTTCAGAACCTGGGATTAGGGATGGAAACCTTACGGATTTATTTGCTCCGCTATGACGCAAAGATGATGGCAGACATGGCCCAATTGCACCAAGGGGCCGCGGACCTCAAAATGGAAACCACCGATTCCGAACTTACTGTGATCAAGCGAAGAAGAAGAATTATGAGTTCATGGCGCATGTGTAGCTTTAGATCTAATTGGTCGCGGACTATCCTAATTTTGTAGGGCACGATAATCTACATGATTTTGAAAACTCTATCGCTGTTCTATGCAAAATCGCTCAATCAGAGCCACTCATACTTATACCATGGGACATCCTTTCGTACTGTTCCTGCATGACCCGTCGGGCGCTAATTTGCAAACCATTGCGCGTCTCCGATCATGTACATCTTCTACCTTACAAAACATGGCTCTCCTTCAAATAGAACCAAATACTCCAAAAATGGAGCTGCGTTCTCGGGTCATAAAAAATCAAGCTAGCTTGTAGTTCT
>JAABUL010001014.1_pt1 | contig 56528 bp, 51 predicted proteins | sample 5559151 | NCBI WGS metagenome assembly JAABUL01 (sample SAMN10711876, study PRJNA513368) | rock metagenome | isolation source: Antarctica rocks | place: Antarctica: Victoria Land, Pudding Butte sud
GTGCTATTCCGTTTTTTTTTTTTTTTTTGTGGCGGGGGGGGGGGGGGGGGGGGGGGGGGGTGAAAAAGCTGGCTGGCTGGCTGGCTGGGTTTTTGAAAAGGGAAATCATGATATACGATAAAGTGCGAGCGTACTGTGCATATGTATGAGCGTGGTGCGATAGGTAGGAGGGAAAATTTTCGCGGGGGAGATGTTTTGGGGGACTGGGTGTGAGGGGGGTTGTTTTGGGTGGTCGGTTGAGAGAGATGTATATCGGGTTGTATTGATTTTTTTGGCGTTTGTTGCGGGTGAGGAAGTCAGGATACGACAAAGTGCGAGCGTACTGTGCATATGAGCGTGGTGTCATAGGTAGGAGGTAAGATTTTCGCGGGGGAGGTTTTTTGGGGGACTGGGTGTGAGGGGGGTTGTTTTGGGTGGTTGGTTGAGAGAGATGTATATCGGGTTGTATTGATTTTTTTTGGCGTTTGTTGGGGGGTAGGTGGGGGTGGGGAGAGAGGGCGTTTAGATGGATGGATAGATGGGTGGGTGGGTGGTTTGAGAGAGGGAGATGGTGTAGGTAGGAGATTAGGAAAGGTGATGTCGATGGGGGTGGTTGGATGTTTGGATGTTTAGAGAGGGCTGGAGCTTTGCGAGATTAGGGCTTTTTGAGGGCGGGGGAGCTGTGTGGTTGGGTATGGGGGGGAGTGGCTCTAGGGGGTGGATGTGATAGTGGGAGGTGGGAGATTTTTGTGTGGGTTTGAGAGATGGTGTGGGGTTTGACGATTGATTGGTAGTGCATGCATGAATTGGCTAAGTTCCCAACTCTCGATCTTTTTTGAGTTGGATTGGGGCAGATTCCCCGTCTGGATCGCTAGGTCTAGGTGTCGAGGTCTAGATGATTGGGTCTAGTGTCGTTGTAGTAATGGAACTATTCATTAAATAAGCATACATGACTTAAACTCGATCATCCTTAAGGTTACTTACTTCTGAAAGCAGTTGGTTATCGGGAGATACTGTACTGGCTGATGCAGAAGCGCGGGTTGCAGGCTCGGTTATCATAGTGGTGGAAGTAGGGGTTAGGAGACAGGCACTGCAGCCGGTATTGTAGTATGTTGCTGTGTTATTATCGAATCTGTGACTGTGAGTTACTAGTATTGATTTGGTGGGTGATAGTGAAGACTTACTCCAGACATGAGAAGCAGACGTCATCCATATAATTATTAATTCCATTGACAGGGATGCTAGTGTTTAGACCAAGAGATGGTAGAGTCATTGGATCCAAGAGCGACATTTCCGATATTGATGCCAGCGAGTCTGATATGTCCGAATCCGAAATTTCTGAATCCGATATCCCTGAGCTTGAGACTTCTGACCTCGATTGATTAGAGCCCGAGAGCTTCGAGGCTGGATCGGTACTGAAAGCTGGTTGGCAGAGGAGCCATGAGGGATCTGAAGGATGCTGGTTGTTGAGATGTTTGTTTGCCATAGCAGGATCGCAGATACTGGGAGCTGTGGGGATGACCTGAGGGCGCACACGATCATCGAAAGCCGGTCGGAAACCAGCATCCTGCATGCCAGACGTAGAAGCGTCTCTACGCGTCTTCGTTGAGGTTGTAACAGTATGGAGAGGCGATCCGGTGCTAATATCGTCGACGTCCTCATGAAGCGTTTCCTCTCGAACGATCATCGTGTAATAAGTCGTACCATTTATTTTCGGACAAGCGATAGTGTGGACGAAGGGTGTGGCTCCACAATTTGCTATCTTCTGCCAGATTTTAAGTTCATCAATACAATCCCTGGTAAGATAGTATTCAAAGAGCTTCCCTGCATGGTAATTTGCGTCTTCCACATACTTGTAGTATCTCACCGGGCCAGTCTTGGTGCCAGGATCCGGGCCGTAGGAAGTTAGTTGGGAGTACAGTCCGTAGAAGCTTTCGGGCATTTTGGCGGTCAAAACTTATCAAGATGTGTGGAGAGAATTCGTATTGGAAGAGATATTGAAAGCGTCTTCAAGGCAGGCATTTTTTGAGATAGAGAGCTTTGTTCGATTCAAGGAAACAGGAAAAGCGCCATGAGTCTGAATTGAGGAATTTTATGATGGGAAGAAGTGATCGGTCTTTCTGTGACCAGACATTTTAGATGAATAATTCATCCTGTACCATCACTGCTCTACCGAGCCTCTTTCCAAAGGATAGACTGAAGCTTCCCAGCCGAGCAATCTTGAACATGGTCTGTCCGTGAATGTCGCTATTTCCGTTGGTTGTTACTCGTTAGCTTGATATTCATTCAATATGATATTCATCGTTGACTACGCTGAGTCATGCTCTGAACGGGTTATGCTCGTGATCTAGGTTATGCTTCGAACAAGGTCCTGCTGAGAGCCAACACGTGGTAACTGATGGAAGTGCCGTCTAGCTAGAATTGGACCCAGGAACTGGGATTGATGACAGCAAAGACCCCGATAACATTGACACGGAAGTCTCTCATAGAAGGTGCCTCCCATCGAAGGTTTTCAAATCAAGCTTGCTTATATCCACATCCTCGAACATCCGGACCTTTAGACTGTCAGAGTTATCGCTAGATGGAGATGGGGTAGCTGATGGCCAATCTCACATTCACTGCCAGCACATCACCATGGAAGATTTCCCTCAACGTATCATGAAAATCAATCATGAGTGAAGAACCGCAAGTGGGGCAGAACATATGACTTTTATCTCCTCCTTTGAAATGGTAGTCCTTCATGTGGTCCTTGCCAGAGTGAAAGACGATATCGTCTCGAAGCGGGTAAACATTCAAGTAGCCGTTCTTGGTGCATATGGTGCAATTGCAATTCATGGTTTTCTGGCTGTCGAGGGCAGGAAGCTTGCACTTGTATTGAACGGCACCGCAGTGGCAGCTGGCCTCGTGCCAGATCTTCTCGGGGGTTTCTGATGTTGCCATGGTGTACCTTTGGCCAAACTAGATGGGTTGGTTTTGATAGAAGATGTATGGACACGGAGGAGGAGAGACACAAGAACGGAGATGAACGGGGGGTCTACAGAGTCATCTGGATGCGCTGAGGTGTACAAGGAAATGGTTGCCTGGAAGTTCTTACCTTAAGCGATACATTGTACGGGAGATTTCCTAGCCGAGACGCTTATCGTGCTGCATAAGGGCAGCCCCGCAGCGGCCGCAGACGTGCCGCCGCTACTTGCATAGATGATAGGCCAAAGGGCGAGTTCTCCAATGCAAGTTGTACTGTACTCGGGCAATAACCTGAACGTCAGGGGTTGTTTCTACTCTTAACGCTGTTGGGGACAAATTTACCAGCTCTAACCAAATACTAGGTACTCTATCTAGCGTCACATGACGAAAGGAGCTAAAAGCGGATCTGATAACGGAAGCTGGCGCTTGTAAGCTATCCGAGCTAGTACTGTATGGTATCGAAGCCCCACATCAAACAAGCCTGCTATTCGTCATTACGGAGGTATAGAAAAACTTCGTTCTTCGTGCCATGAAAAGTGAAATATGGAGTGAAACCATTTTTGTAAATATCAGATGATGTAACATGATTTGCCTAAAGACAACCTGTGTGCAGTCCCAGCGTCTTGTAGAATATATACTGTAACCTTCAATGCTTGAGCATCCGAGCAGTTTCTATCTGAAAATTCTCCTCACTGAAGAAATGACAGAGGTGCAATTCCCCGCACAAATTCTCCATGATAAGGATCAAACGCACATACGAGATGTCGATGGACACTCGTCTATCAGCTCATACGAGACACAATATGGGGTGAGGAAGATAGAAGCCATCAGCCAGACATGGACCAGGTGGTCTTTGATCTCTGCCTATGTCGGGTGAGCAAAGAAAGAGTTGATGTTGGTCTCTTGGCTTGCCCGGCCTTTGTTTTGTGGCTCTCTTGTGCATGTCATTTGGAGCCAAGTGCCTCTCTACTAATTCCCAGCTCTCTTCATAGTCGGTTCGATCTAAACCTTTACAACTAAACTTCTGCAGCATTTTCCTCCTAGCATTCTTCACCTCTCTGGAAGGTCAAACGATGGTCAATCTGATAGTCTATGCAACAAGCGCTTTTTCAACCCACTGACTCGTGGCCACGGTTTTTGTGGTACAAGGCGTCGTTCATGGTGAGCCCATGAGTTCGAATGTAATTATGTTAGACCCAAACAGCCTAATCTGATTCAGTATACTGTAGCCGTTATTAAACCTCCAATGGCGAAAATTGCCAATGTTTTTGGACGTCTAGAAGCCTTTTCATTTAGTATTTTGTTATACGTAGTTGGATATATCCAGATGGCCGGCTCAAACAACGTCAAGACTTTCGCCTCAGCTCAGATCTTCTATTCAGCCGGTTCCACTGGTTTGCAGATCCTTTAACAAATCTATATCGCAGATACGGGTGATCTCAACAGAGCATTGGTCTCAAGTCTTCCCGACATTCCTTTCTTGATTACTGTATGGGTTGGTGCACCAATTGCGAGCAGCCTGATGGAGCATACGACATGGAGATGGGGGTATGGAATATGGACCATCGTTCTACCTGTGGTCTTTTTACTGTTAGCCCTTACTCTATTTCTCGACATGAGAAACGCGGCTAAGCTGCATTTCCTTCTACAAAGCCCTTGGCAGGGCCAGACGTTTCTGGGAGGAACAAGGAATATATGGTATGAAATAGATGTCATGGGCTTGCTGTTGCTCTCTGCTGCCGTCTCGTTGATTCTCATTCCTTTGACATTGGCTGCTAAGGCAAAGAGTGGATGGCATAATGCCAGTGTTATCGTCATGCTGGTCGTTGGCTGCGTATGCCCAGTCGTTTTTCCCCTGTGGGGAGTCCTCTCGGAAACTTGCCCCGCACCCATTTATTTTATTTCGACTTTTCACCAACCGTACCGTACTCTCAGGCTGCGCCATTCGCTTTTTCTACTTCTGTAAGCTCTCCATACTCCCCGTACAACTCACCAACCTTAAGCACTCAGAACTACTCTTCGCCTCTAGCGGTTTTCTATACCTCTATCCAGCCCTACTTCTACTCCTACCTGCAAGTTGTGCAAAACGACTCCGTCATCACTGCTGGCCACATTACGCAAACCTTTACCTTCACGTCCACGGTAGCCGCTATCATCACATCAATTATAATCAAATACACTCGCCACTACAAATACTTCATCACCGCTGGTGCTGCTATATACCTCCTTGGCATCGTCTCATGATCCGCTATCGCGTCGAAGGCTCTTCGACCTCGCAAATCGTGGGTACGCAAATTGCGAACGCAAATTGCGGTTGGCATCGGTGCTGGTATGCTCAACGTGCCTGCACAACTGGGTGTTCAAGGATCTGTCAGCCACGATGATGTTGCTGCTGCGACTGCGATATACCTGACAATTGTAGAGATTGGCGGGGCAGTGGGTTCGGCGATTTCCGGTGCAGTCTGGACGGCCAATCTACCCAAGAAGCTAGCATTATATCTGCCTCCGGCTGCAAAGTCGGACGCAAATCTAATTTTCGGAAATCTAACTCTCGCGGAGTCGTACAAAATCGGTGGTCCTGAAAGGGTGGCTATCAATCGCAATTATCAGGAGACCTTGAATATTCTGTTGTTTATCGCCGTCTGCCTCTCTGTGCCATTGATACCGCTGAGTCTGTTGATGAGGAATCACAAGTTAGATCAGGTGCGTTAACCTCGGCTGACGTGAAACCCCATGTAAAGAAGACAATGTTAATGAATTCTTACTGAAGATGGATCAGAAATTCAAAGGCAACGTCATTGGGAACAGTCAGCAGAGAAGAACTGCGCCAGTAGTGCTGCCTGCTGCTACGCCGTCGAGTTCGAGATATGCCATGAGGAGATTACGAAGAGGAATGGCGTAGGGGGGCAATGGTAAAGTAAGTGAAACAACTATAGCAGGAACAATAACCATGAAACGGAAAATGAATGACTTACTACTTAAGGGTTCTTCCTGACATGGATATGTCCATAAATATAAAATTTCCCAGGAACCGGATAGTCGTAAGAGATTTTCGTAGATCTGACTTGAGGACCTGTTTTTCCCGCACATGGCCAAGCAATCTGGATCTATGATGAAAGCAGGAAAAGGTAATGAGCTCACATACTTAAACCTCCGAAGCGTATTGCAAATTGCAAATTGCAGTAAGCACCTTATCCTCGACCAGCATTACCCTACAGCCTCAAGCCCGCTCCCCGCCCGGGGATCCGCTTCGGGAGGTAGGTACAGGCCGTTCAACGTGACAGGCATGATGCGTTCGTTGCATGAGAAATCAAAGTAGAAGTACCTTCATACTTCACCAGGCCTCAATCCCAACTTGATCGTTAGCAACCCATAGAGTAAGCGAACACCGTGACAGACGGACGACACACGACAGAACGACGTGCACAAGTAGCCTTATCGTAGCACGCGAAGAAAAGTCAAAGAGAGAAGAAGAAGCTCCCTCCTCAGCGAATAGAAGAAGAATGTTGGTCGAATGTACTGTAGTCGCCGCTTCGTCGCTTGAATCGCTCAATTCGGGCTTTTGGAATCATCTATACTTGTAAAGCGAGAACGGTAAATCGGGGCAGCCTATCAGCGATTGTTTTTAAAGGTCCTTTCCTAGACAAGTCTATAATAACACTGCTTGAACTGGGCGAACAATTGATGCGAGTCCTGCATTGGGTAGCCTTTGGTACAGTATACAACTCTAAAAACCCTTTGGGTCGCGTGTGGCCGCTAATCATTCGCCGTGCTGGATGCGCCAGTTCGCACAGGTCCAGGGCTTGATATGCCATTCGAAGGCATTGCTAGTATTCACCTTAAAAGGCTATTTATGTATACAGGGTCCATTAGCCATTGAATGATTGATTGACTGGAGAAAAGTAAAGTGTGTAAGGCAGAAGACCCAAAAATCCCCGAGGGCCAGAGTTCTGGTTTCTGGCGCCAACCGTTTTCCCGAGAAAAAGAGAAAGAGGGAAGGATCTAGAACTAGCAGGGATCTGGATGTTGGCTCTCGGGGAAACTTTGAATACACCTCAACCACTCCGTACTACAGTACTCTCCCCCAATAATACATACAACCGTACTCCGTACAATCTTCTTATCCCTATCCCTATCCCTATATCCCCCCCCCCCCCCAATGACTTTAGATAGGAATTAGAACACCAACCCCACGTCTCTCTACCAACCAAGACAATAGACTCGGAGAAGGGGAATCCTGTGAGAATCATCACGGCAAAGCGTCGAAGCACCGCCGCAGGTAGTAAGCGGAGGGAAGGGCACCCGTCTGCGCCAGGCGGCGAAGCGTGTTGTGCACGGTACTCTTAAAACCTGCGTGGTCGACCCGCTGCTCCTACTACCTACTACTACAATTTGTCAGTCGCATCTCTCTCTCTCTCCTATCTATCCTCTTCCGCCCATTCGCGATTGCTGCAAGAAAAACCGTGGAAGTGTCTAACTCGGGTGCGAGATCTGCAGTGAAAAGAAAAGGCCAGCTACTGGTTGTAACGAGGGTTTGTGCTTCTGTGTGATTTCAAGAAACTTCCTTCTTCTGCCGCAACAGAAAAGAGAAACCTCGACAACCAGTTTCCAGACACGAGCACACTCCTCCACACGCCCTTTAAACCCTCACGTTTGTTTGGCCTGGCCATCAACAATAAGTCCTTTACCTCCGCTGCTGTGCCGTCTCTGTTGAGCTAGATTGCCAATCATATAAAATCACTGGGGCTGCATAGAGCTGTTATCCAAAGCTGTTGAACTCTTTGGTGCCAATTACCCACGAGTCTGAGTGCGTAGTGAATTATTTAGGATTACGTCGGTCAATATGGTTGTAGCAACCATCAAGTGGGTCCCCCCCCCTCCTCGCCTGATCCCCCGGCCTTCAACTTCAGCAGCTTTTCAACCACTTCCCACAGCAAGTATGAGGCGTCTCAGGACTGACAAGACATTCATCAGGTGTGTCGTAGTGGGCGACGGTGCTGTAGGAAAGACCTGTCTTCTGATCAGCTACACGACCAACAAATTCCCGTCTGAATACGTACCCACTGTCTTTGACAACTATGCCGTTACTGTCATGTAAGTCCCTTACCCCCTCCATCACCCTCACGATCACCACGACCGGCCCTCAGCTTCCCCTGCAATCGCTGGCCCTGAAACTCAACTCGCGGCATCTTCCTGCCCCTGTGCAGCACCTCACCTCATCGATCACCAAAAATCACATCAGCTAACCAACCCCGCTCACCCCCAGGATCGGCGACGAACCCTACACGCTCGGCCTCTTCGACACCGCCGGCCAAGAAGACTACGACCGTCTCCGCCCGCTCTCATACCCGCAAACCGACGTCTTCCTCGTCTGCTTTAGCGTCACCTCCCCCGCATCCTTTGAGAACGTCCGTGAGAAATGGTTCCCCGAAGTCCACCACCACTGCCCCGGCGTACCCTGCCTCATCGTCGGCACCCAGGTCGATCTCCGCGACGAGCAGCAGGTGCGGGATAAGTTGCAGAAGCAGCGCATGTCGCCCGTTCGCAAGGAGGATGGCGAGCGCATGGCCAAAGAGTTGGGGGCCGTCAAGTATGTCGAGTGCTCGGCGCTGACGCAGTACAAGCTCAAGGACGTCTTTGATGAAGTGAGTCTTTCTTTTCTTCCCATGCCGCTATTTTGTTCCCTCACTAACCACCACCACCACCACCACCAGGCCATCGTCGCCGCCCTCGAACCGCCCCCCCAAAAGAAAAACAAGAAAAACCGCTGCGTCATCCTATGATGACCACCGCTCCACCTCGCTTATTAGAAGAAATTTCTCGCCCATTTCCCTATTCGGAGCTCGGTGTCAAGGCGGAAACCTGGTCTGGGGGATTAGTTCTTTCGCTCATGGGGGGCTGGTTAGCAAAGGGGAGCTTTTGATCGATGAGACTGACTGGCATAATGGCATTTTGGTGCTCTCTCTCTCTCTCTCGGTCTGTCTCTCGGTCTCGTGGACTACTTGCACGTGAATGAGAAGAAATTCGCTTTGCAGATGTGGGGTTTTGATCTCTTTGCGCATGAATGGTCTTGTGCTTTTTGGGTATATATATATTTTTTTTCTTTCTATTTTATCCGTCTTCCATCTCATCATCCCTGAGATAGATCAGCCTTTTTCCTTTTCTTTCTCCAAAGTCCTTTTTTTCTTCTTCTTGGACAGGAACTGCTCACCCTTCTTCCTCGTCTCCTTCGCTCTCCATCTTTCCTCTCCTCCAATTTCCCTCTTTCATCTCCTCCGTCTCACATCTCCGTCTCTAACCGGCAACCCAACACGCCCTACTCGCAGGGGCTCCAAACCGCCAACGCGTCTATTGGTGCGAGCTTTGTAGCTCCCCGAAACACCCAAGTAGAGCTTTATTGCCCGTCTTTCTTGTCCTAACAATCGGCACTTCCTTCAATAATCCGCCCAAACAGCCAGACCAAAAAGACCCAAACGCATGAGTTGGTGGTGATGGGAAGTGCGGCCCTCCCTCTTGTCCTGCTGTGTCCAGCCACAGCGCAGCCACGGCACCATTACTGGTTGTTACAGATGTTGTGCCCGCTGGCGGAATACTCCTCTTGGCGCCCTGCTGTGTGGCCAGCTGCGGGGGCCGCGGTTTGTGAAGGGTGATTTAAATGGCGGTCGCCACGGGCGGGCGGACCCAGGAGCGAGAGAGAGAGATCTGGAGGAAAGAGAGGGGAGGGTGAGAGCGAGCAAGAGCAAAATGCAAGAGCAGAAAGCAACGGGTATGTCGCCACATCTCTCCCTCGCGCCGTGAAATCTAACTGACTGAAGCACTTTCGTCGAGGACCCGGATCAGCAGGAGTTTTTTTTGTTGGTTTGATAGCTAGGGTTGAGATTAAAGATTCGACGCTTGTTCTGTGGGAAAGAGGGGGGGGGTTATGTGATTCTCGCATGGCGGAATACTCTTCTTGGTGGGCCTGCTGTGGCCAGCACAGCAAGCGAAGGCTGTCTGGAATCTCGGGATCTTTGTCAATCGCTTTCTCAATGCCAAACGGCTTCCCGGGATCTGCTGTGGCTGGCATAGTGTCCAAGTCTATCGAGGATTTCCTTGCAGAACCACGCTGGTTCATGCGGATAAAATCTGGGCCAGCCCCCGGTGAATACGCTCCTCCAATTTCCACGCTCGCATTCTGGATGAAAATCTTCGTATTCGGTGTGATGTAGCGCCATTCAGGTATTGTTTGCAAACCCACGTTCGACATTGCCTATGCAATGCACGAATGCTTCGATGTACCCTCCTCTCCACTGCGCTTCCCAGGGCACGGGCAGGAACCAAAGGGTATGTAGGTAAGGCTTTCCGGCGCGCCTTGACATTTCCTTGACAACCCCAATTGGCTTGAGCTTCGCTTCGAAGCTAAGACCTGGTGAGATTTTCTTGCCAGTTTGCATGTACTGTTCTCGCATTGCGGAATACTCTTCTTGTCCTGCTGTGTTCAGCAGGGTCGGCAAGGGTCTTGTCATTTGGCTGACGGGCCCTTTGAAGAAGTACCTCAAGTCTCTCTCTTCGGGTACCGGCATGTGGGCAATCGCTAGCGGTTTGTGTGGACGGTCCACGAGCCAAGAGCGAGGGCGAAAGCGAAGGTCCAGGGCAAGCAAGAGCCAGAGCGAGAGCGAAAGCGAGAGCGAAAGCGAGAGCCAGAGCAAAAGCCAGAGCAAAAGCCAGAGCCAGAGCCAGAGCGAGAGCCAGAGCAAAAGCCAGAGCGAGAACCAGAGCAAAAGCGAGGAGCCAGAGCGAGAGCGAGAGCGAGAGCAAAAGCCAGAGCGAGAACCAGAGCAAAAGCGAGGAGCCAGAGCGAGAGCGAGAGCAAAAGCCAGAGCAAAAGCCAGAGCCAGAGCAAAAGCCAGAGCAAAAGCCAGAGCAAAAGCCAGAGCCAGAGCAAAAGCCAGAGCAAAAGCGAGGAGCCAGAGCGAGAGCGAGAGCGAGAGCGAGAGCAAAAGCCAGAGCAAAAGCCAGAGCAAAAGCCAGAGCAAAAGCCAGAGCCAGAGCAAAAGCCAGAGCAAAAGCGAGGAGCCAGAGCAAAAGCGAGGAGCCAGAGCGAGAGCGAGAGCGAGAGCGAGAGCGAAAGCCAGAGCCAAAGCCAGAGCAAAAGCCAGAGCCAGAGCAAAAGCCAGAGCCAGAGCAAAAGCTAGAGCCAAAGCGAGGAGCCAGAGCAAAAGCGAGGAGCCAGAGCCAGAGCCAAAGCGAGAGCCAAAGCAAAAGCCAGAGCAAAAGCCAGAGCAAAAGCCAGAGCCAGAGCAAAAGCCAGAGCAAACAAAAGCGAGGAGCCAGGGCAAAAGCCAGAGCAAAGCCGGTGAGGATTTCCGACATCCCCACCGCACGTAGCACGTGACAGTGCAAGATGCTCGATACGCTGCCGTTAGGAGCATTTTGTGCTTCCTTTGCCGTTCGTTCTGCTCCATTCCAAACACCCAGGCCCTGATCGAGGGGCGAACAAAGAGTCGAATTTTCGAGCCTCGTCGTAAACTGGGAGGCCCATGGTCTTGGGCTTAGAAGGGGAGTAGTCGTGGCCCAGAATGACTTCCGCCGCGTAAAACTTGGCTACAGGATTTGGAAATCTCTTTTCTTCCAGTGAGTCCATGTACAGGACTGACAATAACAGCAATGCTGGATACACCAGCAAGGACCAAGACCAAGACTGATTGATGAGAAATTCTGACAATTCAAACACGCGTGGGCTTGGGAGACTGAAGGCTCCTTGACAGGCTTCCGATGGGGTAGCCTTCTTGTTTCTCTTGTTTTTACCTGCGGATCCAAAGCGCGTCTTCCATTGCGATCTCAACGGCATATCCAGCCACATTTTAGCCCCAAATGGGGATTCCATTCCGGTTGCCAAACTGAAGAAAACAAGTCTTGCAATCGGTGTTCGTGGCCGGCAGCGTTCTTGGTTCCAGTACCCGTTAACGAGAAGCAAATATGTCTTTGACTGGTCTGCAGTCTCTAAAAGAATATTACCCTTGCCAATCTACTACATCGTGCCCTTCTTTTTGGTAGGAGCATGCAAACGGCTGATTCGGGTGGATTCGTCCATGTCACCAGCTCGTTATTAGGTACGTGCTCAAAGCGTAGACCTCCCAGTTTACAACATGCTCTGATAAGCAACTTCAGAGTCGTACTTGAGTTCGCCAATCTCAGCCATGGTATATGTTGCAACCAGTTGTCCACCATGTAAGACCCTATACCTCGGGGGCTCTTCCTCTGAACTATCAGGGATCGAGTCCAGTAGTAAGCTTCAATGGAGGTCCATGGTCCGGAAAGCTATCACGTATGCCCTCTCTGGTTTTGGGCTTGCGATGGTATTACAGCAAGGTGCGCAGGATTTAATTGACGAAGGTTGGACACCTCGTCGTCAATCTGAGACACCAATTCGCGTGAGGAGCCAACGATCTTGCCATAGAGTCGAGACTCGATGATTGTAAGTCGTCTTGCGAATTCGGCAGCATCGATATCACGGAACTTGAGCTTCTTCATGTTCTTCGGCATTATTGGCGTTGGCGTTGGCGTTGAGGTGCTAGTGGTTTGATGCTTTGTGCTTCACAGATGCTTTCTCGTCAAACGGTCCTTCGAAAGTCGCAGAAGCTCCACGCATTAGCTTGCTGTCGCCCAGGCTGTGCATCCAATGGGAGCCCACGGTTTTTCCTTCCAAAAAGACAAGACTTGATAATGGGCATGAGAAAGTGAACAAATGAACTTCCGCACTTCAGTGCGTCAGAGTACCGTCTTGGCTTCCTGGTAGTGCCACTCTTGTGGTAGTGGTACGTGGAGGTATATAACCAGCGTTGTCTATTGGCAATGCATTCGAACAGCAGGTGAGAGTACTTGTGGTGGCCTCCGGGACTGCTAAAAGCAACCTATCACTGCCATATCACCTCATCAATGAACACACCTCAGCTGCTGCAGTTTTACGTCTTGCTCAGGACGATTTTAGCAAAGCGAACGTACAAGAGGCATATCACTCTATTAATTCTGTTCATATCTGCTCTTTGTATGTTACTGGTACTTGAATAGGTGCTAAGAAGAGTGCTAAGAAGACCCCAGGATCTGATACAACTCGCCTCTCTGGAAAGCCTCTTAGCTTATGCTTCGGATTCGTGCTTTCTTGCCCTCCAGGGATTGACTATCGACACGGCGATGCGATGTTGAAAGCGGAACGGTACCTACAGGTGCCCTCGGACCTTGAGCTGCAGAAAGAAATAGAGCTTCGCGTTCTTCTTCTTCTTCTTCTTCTTCTTCTTACCCTCCTCCATCTTCTTACCCTCCTCCTTCTTCTCCTCCTCCTCCTCCTCCTCCTCCTCCTCCTCCTCCTCCTCCCTCAACCCAACAACAAACCCGCACGTCCTGGGCGGACCCAGGAACGAGAGTAAAGATCTTCTTCCTCAACCAGACAACAAAGCCACGCGTCCTGGGCGGACCCAGGAACGAGAGTAAAGATAAGCAAATAAGCGAATATCATCGTAAAATTGACGCACTAATGCGCTATAGGAGCTAAGGCAGTAGGTTTGATCTTGCCATGGAGTCAGGCTAAGCTGTCTTGCCAACTCGGTAGCATCAATATCCAGGAACTTGAGCTTCTTCATGTTCTTCGGCATTATTGGTGTTGCCGTTGAGGTGCTAGGCGCAGGCACCCATCTCTTCGCGTTTGTGTCCTGGCCTCGGAGCCTTAGCTCAATCGCTGCCATCAATGGCCCAGATTCTGGGCTGCATTGTTTCCTCAATGAGCAGAATAATCCGCAATCCTCTTCTTTAACCTTCGCCTTGGTTGTCTGACAGGCCGTTGAACCCGGCTGAAGGCAATTCGGTCCATCCGCAGTCCCTACCCAAGCAATCGCGTTTGATGAATTGAGACCCTTGAAATCGCCTCCGACGTAAACAGTGTTTGTGTCCTCATTGCAGAGAAGAACCCGGACCTGTCCCGAGAGTCCAGTAAGAGGGCTAACCTTGGCCTGGGTTGGACATCGCAACGCTTTGTGCCTCTATCCCTCTCAGGCTGGTGAAATTTTCTTCTACAACCACTCCTGCCAGGGTTGCCCCTCGCACGACAAACAGACACAGTTTCTCTATGCTCACAATCGCTATGACGACTCCGCTTCCCGTGGATCTAAGACGGCGTTCGACAAGCTTAGGAACTTTCCACCAATCTCTGCTTCGTTTATTGGAGGTGTTCCTGGGGGGACCCTGGAGCTATAAGACAAGTCATTGAACTCTATACTTACTCGACAAAAACAACATTTGCCATTCAACATTGAAGTCTTCCTCAATGGTGAGTGAGGATTCCCTTCCCCAGCTTGGTAGAAAAGCCCACAAGACGCAGGAAGTTCCGGAACAACGACGGGTATCCCTGGTTGAGACAGATGGATCATTGATAGCGTCTCCGTTGGAGACATAGGTGGTGATATGGGAATGCCTGACGAACTTCCACGACGTACTTTCTATGAGGTCCTTGGGGTAAAAACACGATAGATCCGCCTTCGTAATTCAACAGTCGGCAGCGTCTTCCACCTACATTCGTCGCATGCACGCAACACTTTCGTTCGCGGCTTCTTGGCCGCTGGTTCTGTCATTTCTACTCCATTTGGCGCAAGCCGTTGTTGAGCTAGTTGAGCTTCTTGCATTTCTTTCAACATCTGAGGTTGTACTGCATGTACCACTTTCGCTCCATCGTCGTAACTGGCGCTCCTACCTGTCGGAATTTGATTTGGCACTTGGCCAGGTTGGTTCGTGTAAAATGGATGAGCTCCCTCGCCCATCTAGACTGCAGTGGCCACTGTGGGCCAACTCGAGCGGCTGCGTTGCTTCTGCTGACGAAGGGGCTTTGCTTGACCGCCCGGTAGGCGTGAGGGAAGAGGACCCAGACTTGTGGAATTGGCTGAGGTATTGAAAGGCCTCTAAGCGGCATCCCGGCTTCGATGTGCATCCAAAACGCCCGTATAGCATTTGTCCCTGATAAATTCAAAGCATATCAGATGTCAAAATCAGGAAGCCGATATAGCATGCATGATGAGCCACCTACCATTCCATAGCCACATACAATGTCTCGGCCGCACAACCAGCGCCCGCTCTGGGGCAAGTTGTGCCTCCGTTCGGTGGGATCAAGAGCTGAGCTGCCCTCACAGGCTTGAGGGGGTATTCTGACTGGTGAAGGAAGGAAGAAGAATAAGTGGGGAGGAAGAAGGAAAGGAAGCTGGGCTTCCATTCGGTTGGGTCAAGATCTGATATGCCCTTGTGGAGTTGAGACTCATAGAGAGCAGCCTTCGTCATCCCCTCCCCCTCCGGCAGTGTGCCCAGCAGCGAAAGCGAAAGCGAAAGCGAAAGCGAAAGCCAGAGCCAGAGCCAAAGCAGAAAGCAAAAGCCAAAAGCGAAATCCAAAGCCAAAGCAAAAGCTAACGGCGCTGCTCCTCTTCTAAGAGCGTATAAAGTACCTTTCGAGACAGGGGGTTCTTTCGTCTCATTTCAGAGGGCGAGAGGGAGAAAGATGGGCTTCCATTCGGTGGATCAAGATCTGACTTCCTCGCTCTTTCTTTTGAGGACGGCAAGAGTCTCTCGAAATGGTGAACTTGGTCCTACTCCGCTTGAAAGAAGACGTTGCATTTCTCCGACAGTGTCCACTTCCGCAAGGAAATAAGCAAAAGCCGCACCCGTCCAGACTGCTGTTTCATACATGATAAATCGGCTATTCGAATCTTGGAGATGGAAGGCGATTGTGAAGTTTGAATTTGGTATGCCAGAGAATTTGGGAGAACCGGAAGAGTGGATCGGTGATACTCTTCAATTGGAACCTCAGCGTAGTCGAAGTCTGGCATATCGTGCAGCCTACGAGGTCCTTCAGACCCCAGTAGGCGTTCTTGTGGCATGCTTGACCCGGGGGTTGGTGGGCTTGGATGTGGGGGCAGAAGCTGATGGACTGTTCGGAAACTGACGCTCAAGCCATTTCGCCTCAACAATTTCATCTTTTTGGGCCTAGGGCCCAGATCAAAATACTGCTCGTAGGATACTCTGGTGCCTCCAAGTATATGCTTGGACCATCGTTCGGCTATAGCAACCGGAACACTGCTGCTCGCTTCACCTAACACGCCGGCTGGAAAGGCCCGCAGCTATCAAGGATGTTCTTGGGAGACACCCACAGAACGGATAGGTTCTTTACCTTAGATGCCTAGGGCACCTTGATGTCCCTCGAAAGTCTTAGTAGCTCAGACAAAGTCGTACCTGCAACACTTGAAAGGTCAAATGGTTTAGCCAGAGAATTGCCAGTACTGACGACTGACGATTCTTCGATGGTGGGGATCGAATCAAAAGACTCGGTCTGGGGCTGCGTCATAATGAGCCTTTGGAAAGCAATTTCTTCTCCACTCATGGCAGTGATCGAGGTTGAAGGGCAGAGTGCAGAAGGTCTCGAAGATGATTGCTAACATGCCCACTTTATCTTCTCCTCATGCCGGAGACGCTTGATTTCGATGTTCTCCAGGTCTTTTCCGGCGAACGAGTCGTCACCGCGTGGTGCCAGAGAGGAGCGTTCTTGTAGCCACATTTAAAGTCTTGGCCTTGTCCTTCTCGTCCCTCTTGATGGCGTCTCTGGTCCTGGTTTCAAGTACATGACTTCCATTCGACAAAGTCCTCGACGCCTGGATCAATGAATACGTCTTGATTGCAGCAGTTTAACGTCTTGCTCAGGACGATTCCAGCTAAGTGAACGTACGAGAGCATATAATTCTATTGTTTCTATTTCTATCCGCTCTTCTACAATGTCCTATGATCATTACGCCAACATTCAGGTCCAACGGTAAGTAGACTTGCTTGATGAATTCTCAACCTCCAACCTTGGGGAACTTCTCTAAGAGTGGCCGGTTGCGAAGGCTGCATCTTAGAGGCTTGACTTGAAAGTTCCAAGGTTCCCAGATGTTCTAATGACTCGGGCGGACCGGAATAGCGCTCTTCGTACTGAGTCTCATCTTCCTCCTTCGCTCGAGAGAAACATTTGAAACAGTGGTCTTTCTGGGCACTCGACAAATAGTCAATTTCTTGAAAGAGAGCCTTCGATCTTCTCGGAGCCATCTTCAGCGAGCGAGTTACCATGTGGAAATCCACTAAGAGTGGCGGATTGCGAAGTTCAACCTTGGGGCTTGTGTTTTTGACTTTCCTATATGGAGAGGGGTGATTGTATGAAAAGGTTTGAGTGGTGCTGGAGACTTCGGTTTCGCAGAGTGTAGTTTTATTTCCGGCTGGATCAACACCCATCACCTCACCCTCACCTTATTTCAGTTCGTCCATATTCATCGTCGGCATCCGAGTCAGCGTGGTACGCTGTTGGGAACGCCATCTTCATAGACCCTCAGGCCATAAATGGCAGTTCTTCCTGTGGACAGGCTTCTTATAGCCCAAGTCCTAACCTAATCTTGACAGAGGTGACATGCATTTCCCCCGGTTTTATAATGGTGATCTGAGAGGCAATGTCAGAGTTGTCTGGCACGTCTTTGCTTGCGGTGGCATGCAGATCATTCTTGATTTTGTTAAATTTTGTGCTCGGATGGGGGATGGGCGGACCAAGCCAGTGTGGCTGTTGGTGAGCGTTCGTAGAACTGCAGGGCTGCGCCTGGGAATTACTCTGTTGGCTGTGCTGGATCACCAGTGGATAGATTTGCAAGTCGTTTGGTACCGACGACATGGGGCCTTTGCAGTTTTCGGATGAAATCGCGTTAGGGAGTGGCTTCTCAAGGTGGCATCGGTCGGTTCCTTCCGCCATATCAAAGACATGGCAAGCCCTCATATCGCCGACGATTGGGCCAGTGATGGCAGTGCATCGGGAAATGTGGCTTGACAACGAAGAATAAAAAAACTCGAGATAGATATACAACGCGCTGCTGTTTCGGAGTCATGCTTGAGGGCCCCAAGCTCTGTTGTTTCTTCAGCATGTCGGTGAAAACCTGACGTTCAATTCCAGGGCCGTTTGGAAAGCCTGGGAACTTGCACCTAACCTTCGACTCACGAATGTGAGAGTCTCGAATATCTGTGGTTGTTCTCCACTGCTCGACATCGAACAAAATTCCTTTTGAAGAGGTCGAATCATAACCTCAGCCCCCACGTTATGTTGGAATGATCCATCAGCGGAAGCAGACAGACGGGATGGTGCATTCAAATGCTGTTCCGACTTAGCTGCAAAAGCAAGTATATCCAACGCTATGCTGGACATATCAGGCTTGGTTGCCATAAATCCGAAGCAGCCGCTGCTGTTATTCCCCAGCCCATTCGTTCCAAGTCTTTTAGACATTCTGTGATCCTGTCATCGTTCTATGATATGGGTAGCTTTGCAAGAAGGCACGTCTCCTGGAGCAGTAGAGGATAGTATTGTCGAGGATGAAGATTTGGTTATCGTACAAATCCCTTTATCTTGGTTTGCTTCACGCGCTGATGAGTATACAAGGCCGCACATGGCGCTAAGTCGCGGTCAGCAAGTAATACACAAGATGTTCAGGAGGTATGAACGACGAACCAGAATTGCAAGAAGCTGGTAGCCAGCTCGCCGTTATCCTTGCGAAGTTGCTCCTGGGTGACATCACAAGGTGAAATTTCTATCTTCACATGCTCCAGAACTTGCAGCTGAGTAATGTACTGTAGGTACTCGAATTGGATCTTGTGGGATAGGATGCTTGTGCCTGCACATTTCCAGCGGTGTCAATGACCATGCATTGTCTCGTCTAGACTTGCATGTTTTGTGGCGGAAAAAAGCGGGGGCAAGGATAGATCGTTCTCCGGACTCCGTAAAGATATTGTTGATATCTTGGGTAGCTGGGATATTGCCAGGTTCGGCAGGCGAGCCTTTCGCTCACCACTTGCCTTCTGCTTCCTCATTATTGACGCTGTTGGCGTAAGGAGCTGGGATATCGCCGAAAACGAAGACCCTGGCTCACATTTCCTGTCTCTTCACGAGAACCTTTCAAGAAGTCGTGGCTGAAAAGCCTCATAGTGCTACCTGACGGCTGCTTCTCTGGTTTTGGCGCTTGATTGTAATATGACGACCATCTTGGTGACAAAGGTCGTACTTCGAGAACAGGCCTGCAATTTTCATGCCTTGGGACAGTACGCGAGTAGTTCTGAGACGTGAAGGACCAGTTGAACAAACTTGCCAAGTCCTCATGGGTTGGTCTCTGAAGCTATGCTTAGGTTATAATGCTACATTGGTTCGAATCCTTGAAGCCGATCGAGTCGACAGTTGTAGAGGATGGGGTTATGCCGACGGTGGCCGAAAGAAGTCCCTGGCCGTAATCTGCAATTCTCTCGTATTTGCAGCAGATGTATGTTTGCCATAGCCGCAATCCATCAATTGGAAAAGCCGCGTCGAAGGAGACTTTCTTCACGCTGGTTGTGGTTGGGTTGGCCGGGGTGGAAAAGATGGTTCTGGCAGTGACTTGCGTTTCTCCCTTTGGATGCGTTTGAAGCAAAATGGAGAGAAGAGAATATAAGAGGGGATGCAAGGACGAAGGGCTCCCTCCTTGGGTTGGATCTCCCATCACTCATTACTCGGCATCAACACGTTCATGATGTCGGGCGTTTCGTGTTTGGATGGCGAAATTTGCCCTGGTTTGAGAGCCTAGGACTGCGGGTTCGTACCCCGTGTACCAAGGTCTGGGGGAGGGCAGTAGGCTGATATCCCGACAACAATGTGGGGTTGAGCCTTTTTAGGTCTTGCTCAGGACCACGGAGATCAGTCTTGGGAATTTGAGCTGCTTTTGGAAAGGTGTGGAATATCCTTTGCTATTCATACACGCTTTCCTCGTCCCCATCCAAAAAAGTCAACGCTAGCTTGGCCTCCCTCAACAACAACCCATTTGAGTGCCTTCCTACCTATTCGATCCAGTCGCGTTCTGTACAGCCGACGATAGTTGAGCGTCTTGTGCAAGCTTTGTGATGGATAAGCCTGACGAGAGCGATTGGTGAATCTGGACGATCGCTGAGCATGGAAGAAATTGGCATACCATCTTGACTGGTACCGTCTTATGAGTAATCCGCTTGGTCCTCGAAATATTTCCAATGAAAGATTAGCCAGTGGCCAGTTCTGGTACTCACGCCAGGGCATGGCACTTCGAAGAAAATATAAGGGACGAAAAAGACAAGTAGGGCAACGTTGTAATCGTGCCCCTTCATGTGAAGATCTTTCTCTAACCGAGCCAGAGGCCCGAAGGCCCAGCCCGGTCCCCTGTAAGCCCTGTATTTGGGTCAAGACGATTCGCCGAGAAGCATCTTGTCCCGGCGTTCGGGTTAAATATAATCGCTAGTGGCCGCCAGAACTGTCGTAAGTGTTCCAGACACTGTGGTGCTGATGTCGTCTTCATTTTCAGACTCGGCTAAGCTGTGGGTTCTGCGTGTGGAACCTACACAGAGTTGTACGCATGTCCAGAATTTGCTTGGGTAGAGGGGCGTGGCAACAGGTCACACCCTGCCCACCTTCGAGATGTCCCTAAGATTCGCGGGAGAAGCAGCTTTGCAATGGTGTGCTGCATATAGATACGGCCGAAGATTCGTTGACGGCAATCTAGGAATCTGGAATGAACGCGTTAACGTAAACGTCGGGTCTCCATGTAGAGCCACCGGTAACTGCTTTCTTGAGTTTCTCTTCTTCCTTCTAGTCCTCTTCCTGAACGAGCTGCCATTTCGTCGGCCTTTCCCTTGCCTCCTTTCTGCCGAGGGCAGAGCGACCTCTTTCTATCGCGACCTTTTCTTGTGGTTGACCTTGCGGTTATTCTTTGGCCTTGGTCTCAAGTACATGACTTTCAACTCGACAAAGACCTCAACGCTTAGATCAACAAATACGCTTCACAGCAGTTTAGCGTCTTGCTCAGGACGAACTTAGCTGAACGAACGTACAAGGGTTATAGGCTTTCATTGTTTCTATTTCTACCTGTTCTGCTTTGTAAGCTGGTCTTTATGCCCAATACACATCAAATTGTAGTCGGGTCCACAGCGTTCCAATGTCCAAGCGAAATTCCGAATCTCCAAGCTGCTTAATACTTCAAGCATGGACAAATACACTGTACCTTGGTCTGCATCTAGCTCGGTCGGTTCGTCGGCGTTTCATTTGTGGTGGATGAAAGTATTGTGGTCACCGTCTAAGCAACAAGAAAATCAGTAAGTCGGCATCATCGAAAGGTAAGAGGGGAACTTGCTGGGAGATGTTGAGTACCACCATGAGCAAGTCTGGAACAAGTAACGAAGGGGTTCTGGTTTCAATAACCCGTCGTCGTCGATGCTCATAATATAGAGTGCAATAACGATATCTTTGAGGTATCTCGGCACCTCCGGTCTAGACATCTGATTTAGACTGTGTGCTGCCCAAATGCCCAAATGACTGCAGGAGGATAAATGACATTTTTCAGAAAATGGAGGACTCTGGAAGCGATTGCTAACTTGAATGTTACCATAGAAATGCTCGCTCTGAGGGAAGGACAGTCAGTACAATTCAACGAGCATGGTAGAGGTGTGACGATAGGCTTACTCAGACACTGTTGTAAGTCCCTCCTGTTTGTTCTACCATTGATCCTACGTTCTGTTTCTTGGAACCTAAGTATTGATGTTAGTAATGCCCCAGCTACACGGCCGTTGATCAAGCCAGTGGTGTCCTATGATCCGTAAGAAATGAGAATACTCGGTCAAGTCCTAGTCGACGAGGGTGGCGAGGATCAAGGGAGTTTGCCACCGAACGTGCTCTTGTCTTCCAGACTCTGGCTGCATTGATCAGCCAGTGCCTTGTGTTCGCATGTACACGTTGAACTCTCTAGATCGGACAGCGTCAGTTGTTGGTATCACCCCTTGAAGATCACCAACTTAGATGGAATTTGCTCACCTTTGTTAGACAGAGCTTGCTTAATATAGCTCGACAAGGTGCTTACCGTGGTCCTTGATGAACTTGCTCTACTGCGAGGTGTATTTCCCAGGTCAGGTACAACGTGTCCCATTTCTATCATGCCGGCGGCAGCGTTGAAAGCTGGCTGTCACGCAGAGACCTGTAAAAGTATGAAATCTGACGGCAATGTGTATTATACTCTTGCATCTCTTGAAGGCAATAGTATCCGACTCGGTGGTGATCGATGCAAGGGCAGCGAGCTCGTAGTCCATGAACTCTGTGGGGTCAGCAAGCACATCTTCATCGGTCGGAATGTGCTAGAGTGTCTCAACCTTGAGTAGGGCTCTTCAACAAGAAGATGGATGTATCAAGGATGGCTTGGTCACTCAGGTGCCTACAACAAGTGACTCAGAGAGCGGACAAACTGAGATGATAGCAGCTTGAAGCCTCAGCCCAGAGAAGGCCACTATGACCGAGACCTTCTGCAAGAGGCTGTTAAAGGTGAGGCCAAGCAACTGGAGGTCGTTCAAACGGAAGCTGTCCGAATGAGGGTCATTCGGGTTGATCTGGATCTCGAGGAGAAGGAAGGTTGTTCCCAGATCAACGCACCTCGAGTGTCCAACGGCAGTCTCTACCCTCTGGCAAGCAACATACTGCGTCGTCACCTCCTCATCAATTAAGAGATAGCACTAATGGATGAAAGTCAGATGGAAGACAAGCTATTTGGGTTGATGAAGTGGTGCAGACGTGTGCCTTATTGGTCTCGATTGCGGCTGGTGCACAGGGGCGAATAGCACACCGCGAAAATCGAGAAAATCACAACACACGGATTTTCATGTCAAGGGAGTAGTGAAAGATAGGTACGCAACTGGCATTGTTGTCTACAACTACATTAAAACAACATTCCATGGTAAAAGGAAAGTTCAGGCCTGGAAGTGCCTCTTTGTCGTCCCATCCTCGAAAATTGACAGCAGATTGGACACTATCAATCAGACTATCACAGTCGAAGATGAATTACACCTACACACGTGAATCCGAAATTCACCATTGACTTTCTAGGATGACTGAAGGCTCCTGCCATAGAATGAATAAGGACGGAGGGGGCGGCTTGATCTGCGGCTTGGGAGAGAAAAACTTCACTCCAGCTGATTGCACCAGCCGCAGCCGAGCCTCTTAACCGCATTGAGACGTTTGAGCTCCCCTCGTTGTGTCCACAAGCCAAGTCCCATCGTCATTGGCCGTCTGAGATCGCACTAGCAACCCTTAGACCGAACGGGGGTCAGGGTGATAAACGAAGGACGCCTGTGTTGAAAGTTTGGGAAAGCTCTTGAAGAAATTTATATCTTGTAGAAGCTCTCGCCATCATGCTGAGTATATGATAAGAAACAGGGGCTCAAAGTCGGGGGACTCCCATCGCTGGTATACTCATTCAACAGCTGATCCTCAAGCGGGCTTAGGGTGCCGGTTTTCACGTAGATGTCTCGTGCTAAGCGCCAGAGGAGGAGTTGTTCTGTTAGGATATCCTGTAAATGCTGGGGACTTTCCTCCACAAGACTCAACGTCTACCACAGTGACTGCTCTCGCTTCCCCCTTATCTCACCAAGTAGGGTCAAGACCACTTCTACAGCGAGGCAGCAAGTTCCGGGAAAGTTTAGGGCGCTCAGGAAGCTTGCTACTGCTCATAGCACTCGAGCGAACCTGTGGCATCCACGGCACACTGCAACTACATTCCTTGGCCCAGTAGCCTGAGTATGCGCTGCAAATATACCTTGGTGTGTGTCTTGAAGGTCACCACAGAATGGAAGACTTATAGACACGGGCTCTACAAGGGCAGCAATGATACCTTCTAGTCGCTCTTTGGGAACTCGAAGCCGCCATGGAGACTTCTAGGATACCTAATTTAGCATGCACTGCTACTGATAGAAAGATGCAGTAAGCTTCCAGTCTGTTCTTAAGGCCCTGAGGTGCTACTTTTCAACGACTGTTGGTTTATTCTAGAAAAGTCCCTGAGCGACAAAGTCATTACCACAGGTCTACCAACAATCAATCCAATTTCTACTTATAGTCAACTACCGATGGCATATGCCCGTCACGAGGATCGAATGTATTGGGGCTCCCGAAACTCTAGGCTTTATACCCTCTTCTGGTAGAGCAACGCCTATTAAGGACTTCATCTTGCTGGAGGAAATATAATGTGGCAAGCTGCTATACTCAAACAAGCACTCTTACGACATACCAATCCGCGTCCCTTTATTGCAGTGAAAATGAATTCGCATTCGCTCCTACTACCGGAAATACCTACCTTAGACTCTCTTCCAGCGAGTCCTTTCGTACTCACTCATATTCAGGAGCCACTTAGCGGACGGTATTAGAGCTACGCTTGAGTGTTTCCAGATCAGAAAATGTACTGAATCGAGCGTATCGAAAGCACTGGAACAACAAGGGAGGTCAGTCAACAGGATAGAAACTGTGAATGAACATGCGATTCAGGGCTACAGTAAGCCCCTGAAGCATCGGAAGGCCAAGAACCTATTAGGGGAGGGTAATGACACGAAGTTGAGACGCTTCTGATCGTTAGAATGCAACCCGGAGAAAATGGTTGAAAGATTTTGTGTGAGGACCGTCATGGTACGTTCATTGAATCAATATTTCGCGGATGCTGATTGTTGCACTCTGCAAGTTTATCAAGATTAATACTCCCGCACTGGCTCAAAGTCCTCCCTGGCAGAGTCTATTTGGCTACAAAACTTCCCCCAGAACCCCGAACGGTGGTCTACTCTACAAAAGGCGTTCTACTTTGGGGCTATGAATTGCTGGAGCATCTACTTGTCCGATGATACAAATACCATCGATAGATCATTCAGTATGAAATACTTTGGAGCACGCTGCGTGGAAGTTCATCAAAAGAGCACTGCTGAATCATCAGCGAACTATTCACAACCATCCATACTACAGCATTAAACTTACTTTCATAAGCTGTAGCAAGTATTCCCTATTGAGCAGATTCTCCGGGAGACATCACTTGTACCCTATCTCTACATAAATCCTCCTTCCCAGCCAGCTATGTCTCAACTAACAATCATGTAGGACTTTCACCTACACCCTCTCCTCACGTCGTCGTCCACCTTCTCTCAGCGTCATCGTTCTAAAGGCCGACATCGTTGAAATTTCGATCCGGCTCCTCTCATAATAGAATATTCTACGCTTCAAAGCCAAAAAATATCGTTGCACTCTCCACTAGGCTGAACATCTTCTTGATTTCTTTCATTCCATAAATCCGATCAGATATTGCTACAAGGGGCAAAAGGACATGATGAACAGGAAGGAATGATAGAGGAAAAGCAAAGGTGCAAGCTAATCAAATAGGGTGTCAAGTCAAATGGAAATGGAATACATTAGAAGGCGTAGAACAAAGAAAAAGGCCCTTTTTCGACTTTTACATTCTCGTCTTCCTGGGACGGCTGGTAGATAGACTTGCTCAACGCAGAAACGGTCGTAGCTAGCAGGGTTCTGACTTTCAAGGTAAGGCTTTGAACAAGCGGTCACGTATTGTCAAGGCTTCCCCAGGACGAAGACTCAGGCAAAAACAATACGAAACAATAAAAGACCGAACAGATGATTGAGCGGAATCAGAATCATTCACTAGCAGATATTGTAGACTAGAGGATCGATATGGTTGAGAACATTCACTAGAAGCCACATAAAGCAACGAATGCGGAATACTTCGTATGTACACTGTGGAAACTACAGTCAAGATCGTCTCCAGTACTCACAACGTTCCACTCCCGAGAAGCCACATAAACCTCTCCTCAACCCCCGAATAATCCGCTCTACAGCTCATCCCTCTTCCTCCCTAAATTCCCCACCCCGTTCCCCTCCCCATCCACCTTCGCCATCTCCCTCAACCCCTTTCCGACCATACTAGTAATAATCTCAAACCCCACCTGCGCCGCCACCAACGCCGTCTGCTCACCAACGCCATCATAAGCGGGTGCGACTTCCACTATGTCGGCGCCGACGAGATTCAGGGGTTCGAGACCGCGCAGGATCTTGATGACTTCGCGGGAGGTCCAGCCGCCGGGTTCGGGGGTGCCGGTGCCGGGACACTGTAAGGGTGGATGTTATTAGGCTGGGGGTTGGGCGAGGGGTTGGGGGTTACGCACCAGACCGGGGTCGAGCACGTCGATGTCTAGGCTCAGATATGTGGGAGTTTCGGTCCCGATTCTTTCGATGATCGCGTTGATGATTCCCCGTGTTCCCATCTCGTCGATGTCGTCCGCCGAGATCCTCAAGAAGCCTTGGCGGTCATCGTCCTCATAGTCGCCCCATCCGTCTCCCGAGAGTCGAGTACGCAATCCCGCGTGTGCAGACGATCCGTTTATGATAAGTCCCTCGTTGGAGGCAATCCAGAACATGCTTCCGTGATTGAAATCGCTCTGGGCTGATTCCCAGACGGAGGGATACTTGGCCGGATGCCACGTGTCGAGATGGGCATCGAAATGCAGAACTGCTATCGGGCCTCCATATATCTTGTTCAGAGCTCGTAAAGCTGGGAGAGCAACGCTGTGGTCACCACCTAAGGTGAGCAATTTAGGCTTGGGGTTGGTAGAATGTGAAAGAGCTGGAGAGCGAGAGCCGAGTTCGAGGTATGCGGAGGTCATTTGGTGGAGCGCAAGGGCATTGTCAAATGGGGTAATAGGGATATCGCCGCAATCGAGAATGGTATAGGGGCTGGTATAGGGGTTCAGGCCACGGCGAGGGTTGAAGCCGCGGAAGGAGGTCTGACGGGCAGAAGCGGCACGAATGGCACGGGGTCCAAAGCGAGCGCCTGGTGAGGTTGAGTTAGGGTTTGTCGCGAGGGAAACGGTTAGGGGTGGAATAGGTAGGAAAAGGGGCATATGTCAAATTGAAGAAAAATTGAGAGTCATCCCACTTTGGAGCTTAGGCATAATTGACATAATTCAGAACCATTCTGGTTGATGAGATAAGAGGAAACTAATAAGAAATAAGGAATAAGGAATACGTTCTACAGCTAAAATCTGGTACAAAATAGAACAATCATGTGAGACCTTTCTTCATCCTACCTATATCGAGACAGGTAACATAATAAGAGGCAGCATATCAAGACTAAACATTACATACCAGGTCTATAGCTGACGGCCGTGTCGAAAGGCGCTCCAATAACCCCAATATCAAAGGGCACATCTCGGTTACTCAGACATTTTACATGCTTCAGGTGAGCATATGTTGAAATCCCCGAAAAGCCCCACTGCAATGGAATGAATTAGATTTTGTCTTCTTCTAAAAGTCAAGGGCTTTCTTTAGTAGAGAATCAAAATTTAGAGGGGGACTACCTCGAAATCCCATTTCATATGAAGCTCCTCCGCCGTATCCGGAGGAGAAATCACATCTTGTTCGGGGTTGTCATAGAAGGAACCGCAAGTGCAAATGTTGAGCAGCAGTAGACTGACTGAAGCCAATTGTAAAAGACGTGACGCCATTTGATAGAACAATGTGTTAGGTTTGAGAGAAATTATACTCCGTACAGACTTCCAAGTTCCAATCCCTCAATTCTTCCCTCGGCTTTCCTTGCGGGATAACGGAGATAAGATAAGATATTGTACAGCTTATAAGAAGACGCTAACTGACGGTATAAATTTATGCATGTACTAAAGGTAAGGTAGACAACACGCGCGAATGGCAGCTATTCACGAGAACGCGACGAGATTCGATGAAGGTGTTGTGTAACCCATCTTTAAAGCAGTCTCTGGGCATCAATCTACCATCTGGCATGCAATTGAGTACTGAGAACAAGGATGTGAGCTGGGAATAACGTTAAATTGCGAAGCAGTCCACGCGCCCAACATTCAAGATGCCCACCCGAAGTGCGCCGTCAGCAGCCACAGAAGTCATGGAAGAGGAAGAGGAGCAACAAAGAATGCCAGGTCTTCAGTTTCACGAACCGCTGTCATGGCGCGCGGGCAAGACTATCCCTGTAGCAGAGCTGTTACGGAGGCTGCAGACGTTGGCAAAAGAAATGCGGGATATGGAACAGGAGGAGAACGAGCGAGATTCGTTCACCCACGTTGCAAAAGAGCTGGCAAGTCCAAACCTTTTGGCGCATAAGGATAAAGGTGTGAGGGCTTGGACGGCAGCCTGTTTGGTGGATATACTGAGACTGTGCGCACCGGACGCGCCATATACGGGGCAGCAGTTGAAGGTTAGTTGCGGCGGTGGATAAGTCAGGGACTAAAAGCTTACAAACTTGCAGGAAATCTTCAACATGTTCATTACGACGATCCTTCCAGCACTATCAGACCCTTCAAATGCATACACAATCCAACATCTCTACGTACTAGAATCGCTGGCGCAAGTCAAGAGTATTGTCCTCCTTACCGATATACCGTCTTCTGAAACCCTGATCTTCAATCTCTTCGCATCTTTCTTCGATATTGTGTCTGGCTCATCGAAGTCCTCTGCCGGAGAACAAGTGGGGAAGCAAGTAGAATTCAACATGGCTAGCATCTTGACTATCATGGTGGACGAAACCGCGAGCTTGCCTCCAGACGTAATCGATATTATAGTGGCGCAGTTTCTCCGGGCTGATCCCCGTGCTGTGAATGGGAGCACTGGCAAAAGCAAGAAAAACGGAGCTCTCCCTGTGGTGGACGACAAGCAGTCTACCCTAGTGATGAAGGAGTTACCACCAGCGTACAACATGGCGAAAACAATCTGCAATACGTGTCCGGAGAAAATGTCCCGGTATATCAGTCAGTACTTTAACGACGTGATCGTAGACGCATCCACCTCGAGCGAGAAAGATTCGAGCAAGAACCGGTCAAAGCGAAGGAACAGCCTAGACGATTCGGACGACGAGATGCCAGGCGGGCCTACAGAGGAAGATCTGAAGGAGCTTCATAAAGTCCATCAACTTCTGAGAGAGCTTTGGCGCGCAAGCCCTACAGTATTACAGAATGTGGTACCACAACTAGAAGCGGAGCTGTCAGCTGAGAATGTTCAATTACGTCTGCTTGCCACCGAAACCTTGGGAGACCTTATCTCTGGCGTGGGAGCAGCAGGCCTACCGCCACCTTCTCCAATGGATCCTACTGCGTACCCACCACTGAGTATCTTCGATAGCCTCGAATCAGCACCAACTCTCAACATTTTAACAAAGCCGTCGTCACCCCAGTCGTTCCCTCAAACACATTCTCAGGCATATTCGAACTTCCTGGGTAGGAGGCATGACAAATCACCGGTAGTTCGTTCGGCCTGGACAATTGGGATAGGGCGAATACTAGTCACGTCAGCTGGGGGTACAGGCTTGGGCCAGCACGAGGAAGACCGTCTAATCTCAGATCTTGCACGCATGATGGGAGATGCTGATGAGAAGGTACGCCTTGCGGCTGTAAAGGTCGTTGGAAACTTCAGCTACAGAGACGTGATTACCAAGCTTGGCTCCTCAGGCGGTCTGAATGACTCGGGGTCTGTACTTGCGACTCTGGCTGAGCGAGTACGGGATCGAAAACATAACGTACGCGTAGAGGCAATGACAATTCTAGGTCGTATATGGGGTGTAGCGGCAGGAGATATCGCGGCAGGCAACGAGCAAGTTATCTTGACAATCGGTGCCGCTCCAGCGAAGATACTAGACACCTACTACGCTAATGATATGGAGATAAATGCTCTCCTTGATCATGTGGTTTTCGAGCAATTACTACCATTTAATTATCCCCCAAGCAAAGCGAAAGGTGTGAAAAGCAGTAATGGTAACTCTCAGAAATACAAGGACAGTCAGGCAGTACGGGACAGTGAAGCAGAGGGCGCTGACCCGGTCAAACTATGGACGGAACGAATGCTCATATGCGTCAAGAGCCTGGATGAGAGATCAAAGAAGGTCTTCTTAGCTATTCAGACGCGGCAGGTATTGCTCTCGAAAGTCATGACTGCATATCTACAGCGTTGTGAGGATTACAATGTAAGCTTCCTATTGCACAATGATGTCAATCAAGCACTAACAACCTGAAGGGAGGTGTCATGGACGAAAATGAGACCCAGATTAAGGAGCATCTGACGCGACTCATAGACAGCTTCGCAAAAACACTACCAGATGCATCCAAAGCCACATCCGATCTCTGGAAATTCGCAAAGATGCATGACCGTCGTAGTTACCAGCTCATACGATTCTGCATGGCACCCGAGAGCGACTTCAAGACAGTATTCAAAGCTATTGTAAGTCTTCAGCTAGATCATAGTTATAATTGCCTGCTAATTTCAGTGTCTGCGCAGAAAGAGTTTACGAAGCGGGTCGAAACGTCCCAAAGTGCACCAGCTGGTCTGTTGGAGACTATGACCCCACTTCTCTATCGAGCCAGCGTCGTTGTGTATAACAAAACCCATGTGCCATCAATTATGGAGTATTCTAGGAGTAACGAGAAGTCCTTGGCTGCCACCGCGCACGAGATCCTGCGTGAAATCTCTTCTAAGACTCCTGGAGTTTTGAAGGCCCATGTACAAGAGATTTGCAAGAGTCTACAAGATGAAGCACCAAGTGCAAAGAAGGCGAATGAAGCTGGAGCTGTTGACGATTTGAAGGCGTGTGCTTCTTTTGCGTCAAAGTTTCCCCAGGAAATCCCCCAGGATCGAAAATTTATACAAGCCATGACGAGTTTTGCCATGCACGGGTCGCCGCCCGAAGCTGCTAAACAAGCCGTTTCGATTATTATGGCCGCCTCGGACAAGAAAGAAATGCTTGCCAAGGAGCTCGTGCATAAGTGCATCAAAGGTTTCGAGTATGGTGGTGAAGGCTTCCTGTCACGTCTTGCTACCCTATCTCAGCTCATGCTCCTCGCCCCCGATCAAGTTGATGAAGAGAGTGACGCGGTCATTGATATCGCTATCAAACAGGTCTTACTCCAAGTTCGCACACCCTCAACAGAGCCCTCCGATGCGTACAAATGGGCTCCCGAAGTCGATACGGAATGTACTGCTAAATGTCTGGCATTGAAGATCTTAGTCAACCGCTTGCGCTCCCATCTTACAGAGTCTACGTTAGCCGAAATCGCTACACCGGTGTACAATCTTCTCTCCACCCTCATCAGCCAAGATGGCGAGCTATCAAGTGACAAGAACACCCCATCCACTCATAAACCACGTCTCCGCCTCTTCGCGGCTCGCCTTTACCTCAAGCTATGCACTAAGAGATCTCATGATGCTCTTCTCAGCCCAGCCGCCTTCAACGCCTTGGCTGTAGTAGCCCAAGACACCGAGTTTCGTGTCCGTGCAGGCTTTGTCCAGAGGCTGAGAAAATACCTTGGCCAGCAGAAACTCCCTCAACGCTTTTATACCACTCCTTTTCTCCTTGCATTCGAACCTAATGATCAACTCAGGAACGAAACAACAACGTGGATCCGTAGCCGGGCTGTATTCTTCTCGACTCTCAAGTCCCAGCAAAGCAGCTCCGCCTCTAGCGGAAAAGCAAACACTGTCATGGAATCCGTCTTCGCGCGCCTCCTCTCGCTTCTCGCTCACCACCCTGATTATAGTTCTACGGTAGACGACCTCACCGACTTTTCCCGTTACATAATCTTCTACCTCCAGAACGTCGCTAACGAAGAGAACCTCTCCCTAATTTACCACATCGCGCAGCGCGTCAAACAATGCCGCGACGCGATTCTTCCCGTAACTAAAACTACCACCGAGGACGCGGACATATCTTTCGACGACAATCTGTACCACCTCAGCGACCTCGCCCAGCTCACAATCCGCAAGTTCGAAGACGCGCACTCCTGGAGCATCCAGACCCTTCCGGCGAAGATTCGATTACCTACCTCCCTCTTCTTGGAGATAAAATCCCACGACGAAGCTCAACGTATCGCGGAGCACAATCACCTTCCCGAAGGCGTCGAAGAGGGCGTCGAGCACTTTGTGCGCTTGAGCATGCGCAAGGGCCACGGAAACAAGAAGCGTCGTAGTGAAGGCGGAGAACACCACCCTGAGGGTAGGGAAAGCAAGCGACTGAAGGGACAATCAACCCGTAAAGCGGTGCCCAAAGAGAAGAAAGCTGCAGTCAAGGCAGCTACACGAACGCCGAAGAGGCCCGCCAAGCGAGCAGACGATGCAGCAAGGTCAAGCGAGCGACGAACAAGTGGGAGAGTGAGGCAGGTTACCGAGAGAACTTACGCTGAACGCGATAGTGAAGATGATGATGAAGAGATGGAGGTGTTGGAGTGGGAGGTGGATGGGGAAGTCATGCCTAGTAGGGCTTTCAACAATGGAAGTGAAGAAGTGGAGGAGGAAGACAAGGGAGAAGAAGAGGACGATCCACCTGAGTCTAAGCTCTCATTGAGAGGGAAGGAGGCTGCCACACCCAGTGCGGTAATGCCAAAAGCGAGGCCAAAACCCAAAACCACAGACCCGCCCAAACTTGACAGCGACGAAGATCCCGACCCGGGGCACCCCGACCCCATGGATCTTGATCCCTCTCCACCTCCCAAACACTCCCCAAAATCTAAGTCCAAACCCCCCAAAGCCCTCACACCCAAACCCACCAATTCCACCACAAGGGCGAAACCCACCACACCCAACCTCAGCAACTCCATCACAAAGTCCAAACCCACCACCCACACCAACAAACCTACAACAAACTCTCCCTCTCGCTCCCACAAAAAAGGCCCACACAAACCCAACCCAGCCTCCTCCTCCTCCATCGACGAGCTATCCCCCCAAAAGGCCATAGCTACGAAAATCACGCCTCTCAAGAGCGGGAAAGCCAAAGGCGCTGCAGCACAACACAAGGAAGTACAGGAAGACGACGACGATCATGATGATGATGATGACGATAACGAGGATGAAGAAGAAGAGGAAGCTGAAGATGAGGACGAGGAGGACACCACGCCCGCGCCCGCACCAAAGCCCAAAGCCAAAAACCCCCACCGCCAAAGGGCAAGGGCAAGGGCAAAGCAGTGAGCGCAGCCAAGCCCGCTGAACGATCGACACGCGCTACGCGATCGGGGAGGTAATACGGCTCAACATAGGGGGATCGGAAAGGAAGTCGTACATTCTTAGCTTATACCTCACCGTCGCTTTGCTTACAAACGAAGGGGAGGAAAGGGAACGTAATGATACCATATCAATGCCAAATTTGATGTACTGGAGGTCGCTTTCGCTGCAATAGTTCAGGTTGCTGGATACCTTTGCTTATCGCTTGTACAGTTACCAAAAAAAGTCCCTGTGATTTGCTACGGTACAGTAGCTACTGTAGCTATGTAGGTAGCTAAGATTTTCCACACACAAAAAGGAGCGCAGAAAATCGCTTTGGTGCTTGAAATCATGCCGCTTCTTAAGTCCCCAGTACATGCAGCTTTTGGCTAGTGAGGAACGCCGGGGGTGGGGCGTAGGTCAAGTCCTTGCGGTGATATGTACTATGATCGCTCTCTGCAAAAGTCCTTAAAAAATTCTCAGAACCGAGCTATTGAGCCAAGCAAACGATGACGAGATTTCAGAGCTACGCAGACGCCCCAATCGACGACGGCGAACAGAGCTGTGGATATGATGATCTCCCTGTAAAAATCCTCAATTTCCTACAACTGGAGCAATCTAGCTAAAATCTCCATAGCAGAGCAAAAATCCGCTCCCGCGGTTATTCTAAAGTCACATGCCTGCCTGTCTGCTTCTCTCGATGCTCTCATCCACCACTGCCTGAATAGTCCCCTCCTAGAATACAACTCTCGGGCTGATTTATGCCTGATACGAATGTAGGCGAGCCGGGGGGTAGATATGGTGGTGCTCCGGGGATGATGCTATGCTGAAAAGGAGTAAAAATCACAAAAAACGCCTGTTTTGATGCCTTATCCAGAGGCGCTCGAGTCTGGAGGATGGAGTGAGCCAATGGGATGAGATAGAGAGTTAGGTAGACGTCGGCCAGCGACGGCGGAGGGACGGGGAGGATCGATTATGTGGGTGTTGGTGCCAGTTGTAGAAAAATAGTACCGAAATGCCGACAGTGATACAGGCGATGCGGTGGCTGCCAGTAATATAGAGTGTATGGATGACATATTGCCAGTGACGATCAAGTAGTGCCCTTAGAGCTACCAGTGCCATTGAGCTTCCGTTTAATCAGCTGATTGAGCGCCAATAGAAAGCGGCGTTCATCATCGGGAAGGCTGTTGTCCGGCCCCGGCTCAACTTCGGGGGGGACGGTCTTGGCCTTGCCTTTGCCTTTTGATGGAGAGGGGTCGATGGGCTCGCCTTGGTAATAGGAGATGATTGCGTCTGGAGCTTCGGTGATGAGAGTGTTGATGAGCTCCGTGACTTTGTTGGGGCTAAGGCCGAGGTCGGTGTTGGTCTGAGACAAGCGAGCGAGGTTGAGAGCGGTTTGCTGCTCGATGAAGGGGCGTCGTTCAAATGGTGGAGGGGCTGTGACAGTAGAGGTGGTAGTAGCTTCTGCAGCGAGCTTCTTGCGGAGATCACTGATAGCCTGTTTCTGATCGCGAATTGTACGCTCAGCGCGGTCTTTGTAAGTAGTTACCCATCCACTACGGCAGATATCAGTAAGAGGGCAGTATTTGCAGATGAAGATTAGTCGAATACTTACTTCTTGATACGGTCGATAAAGTCGAGCTTGATACCTGTCTCAGGAACATGAGCTACAAAACCAGGCTTCTTAGGCTCATATTCTCCGTCACTTGGGTCGTTCTCAACCGCAATGACACCATTGTTCTTGGAACCGCGTCCCTCTAATATGGCGCTAGTCTTCCAATCCTTGGCACGACGAATCTGGTACTCACGGCCGGGATCTGACGCCCCTGGCAATGCTTTCGCGGGAGTGGATGGTAACAAAGAGGTTGAACTATTGAGTTCCAAAGCGTTGCTGTATGGATTCCCAGAAAATGTTACAGTCTCCACGGGTGCCTTGCTAAATGGCTGGTTGCCGAATGGCTTGGGACCATTGACACGAGTCATCCCCAACTCTATATGAATAGGACAGGTCCAGTTAGATTTAGCCTTTTGGTTGGTATGTTTAGCGAGAGGTGGATCCAGGCAGTCCAGATGCCAGTGCGCGTTGCAAAGGTCACAGTCAACAATCTCGCGACCTCCCATGGACGACAATCCGCACTGAGAGCACAGAATGATATTCTCTTTGGAATCTTTAAGCTTGAGGTTATCAGGGATTTCCTCGTAGCCACCACGAGTCCTGAATGCTGGTTAGTATCCGGTAGACACGGAAAGGAACATGTTTGGCTTACTTTGTCTTGGGGGTGACAGTATCGTCACCGTAGTCCCACTCGTAGTCCTTGTCATGTCTTGTCCTAACGCCTTCGAAGTACTCTCTCAACTCTTCGTTGACTAGGAAAAGCTTCGTATTGACTTTGTTCATCTCCGAGTCTAACGAAGTCACCATCCCAAGATCTCTCTCAGCCGTCGGATTCCGGCGTTCCAAGCATTCATTGCAGTACCAAGCTTGTTCCGCCGTGTAGTCAACAGGTGGATCCAGGCACTCCCGGGGATGGTACACTTTTGGACAGCTGTCGCAACAGACAACTATACCATCAAACCCGCAGGACTCGCAGTTGTCGTTGTTGAGATTCTTGACACATGAATTAGTCATAAGGCTTTAGTTTACGTAGGGGACCGTAAATCCTTTAAGAACATGATTGTGAAGCCAGCATATCAAGAGATTGGAGCTTATACAAATAACTCGACAAGGCATGGTTATGCAGGGGGAGTTTGGCTCACCTCTTCAACTGAGGCACCATTGGCAGTCGGGCTCACGTTGCCATTATCACTCTGGGTAGCGCCTGTGGTGCGCTTTTTCGTTGGTCTGCCCGAAGGTTCAGCAGTCTGCTTGCGCTTGCGCGCCATTTTTGGAATATAGTAGTTGGTAAAGAGATGGATTTGGTGGAATTTAGATCGACCAGCGATCTGTACAAGGTGTTTGGAATGTTTGCAACACGAGGCGGAATAATCATGTAGAGGTGAAAGTTAATCGTGAAGGAAGGAGGATGAAGAAGAAAAAGAAGATATTTGGAGGTTGGCAGATGTGAAATCTCTCGCACTATCTGCCAATAGACAATAGGTGTGCTAATACTCCAAAAAAGTGTTGGACTCAAGCAACTTTCTTAGCGCCTTGCGGCCTTTGTCAATAGACAATAGGAAATCGAACTCTGAAACATCGCGCACAACAACGTGTTTAGATGAATGAGCACGCAGAGTAAATTTGATATGATAGTCTTGACTTACGATATTTTGACACGAGCGCCTTTCCTCACTGGCTTCGATGGGCGACCGAGCTGATTAGGAGTGCCGCCTCTTGAAAAACTCCGCGCATCTGCTAAAGGTGGTAAAACAAGGTCTTGTGGAACGGACGAAGCTGGTGATTGAATGTCCTCGAAGTCATCCCTATTACCTCGACGTGTGACGCCATTACGTAGACGCTGCTGGCTTGGCTGCTGCTGCTGCTGTTGCTGCGCACCTGAAGGTACTAGCGCTGTTGGAGCAAGTGAGAACATAAGCTGACTTTGCCTTGTCGGAGCTGGAGCTACACGTATCCCACTTTCGTTGACAGTAAAGTCTTCAAATGTTTTTTGAAGCTTTCGACGCTTCGCAACCTGATCATCCGTAGAAAGTTCAGATGCATTGCATGTACCGCTGCCAGGGCGCTTGGGAAGAGACGTGGTCGAAAAATTGTGTAACTTGGGTCCATGTAAAGATTGGGGCGTCGAGGAGTTGGTTATTGGTTCAGCGGATGCATGGATTGTGGCCTGATCTGTCTCCACCGAAGGCGCAAAATCCTGATCAATCGACACCGAAGAAAGTGATGACAAAGATGACAGACTAGAAGCACTTCTGGAACGTTTAAGACGTTTTGCTGGCCGTTCTTCCTTGGACGAGGTTCCGTTGGTCTCCATATCCTTGGCGTGTTGTTTAGAAGTTGGAGGTTTGGAATTCTGAGATTTGTTATTAGGCCCGGTCGCATCCGAAAGGTCGTTCTGTGTGTCAAATTGCCGTGCGACACTCAGCCGGGCGCTTTTGGATGGAGACTTTGTAGTTAAATTCGCTGTAAAACTCTTATGCGATGGAGAATGCGTAATTCCACGGTTTTCTAGCTTGATCTGCTTCCTTGCAATTTTGATGTAGGTTTGGAAATCAGTTGTCTGGCGCGACGTAGTTTTCCCGGAAAGCACAGCGTCAAGGAGTTCAGCCAAGGTGCGATTGTGTAGGCTTTCTTCCCACAATTTCTTGATAGCAAGTCCAACTATCGGGTTTCCGAGGTGACGAGAACGTTCGACAGCTGAGTCAACTACTTCCTTAAGTCTGATTGACGCACCAGATAAACGCTGATTTGAGTTCCCTGAAGGTGAGAGCTGTGGGTTTGTTCTTAGAGCCGTAACCTTCGGTATGCTCTTTGGTTTGTAGTCTTGATCTTCCTCCCTCTCACGAGATGACGACAGCTTGTAAAGACGGTCCTCCACTTTACGTGGCTCTGAGCGCCGAGATACAATTGGCGGTGTTGTGTCTGGTGTATTCACTTCCACTTTTGTCACTGGTAGCTCCCCATTCCGCACATGTGTTGCCCGTCGCGAATGATCATACGCCTTCAGCCTCAATTTCACCTTCTGACTTGGTAAAGTTCCGAGAGGGGCCATGTGTTCTAGGACTCCATGACGCTCAAGTCCTTTGTAGTCTTCGAAGCTCGGTGCTGGTGTCCGCAAAGGTGGCTCAGTCCATCCACCTGACATCAGTCCTTGCTCTTTCAAAGATTGCGCTTCTTTTTTGATAGGCAGATTTCCTCTCACGGAGACCTCCATTGGGCTTGACATTCGCGAGGACCTACGCATAGCCCTTGACGAGGCCATCGGAACGCCTCCCGTTTCGCGAGGATATAACCCGTAATCTGTTTGGTATTAGTTCACAAGAAGTTTGGTAAGGGTTCGAAGAGTTTTTATCTACTCACTGCCACAGCTCCTATATATTACAGATATTAATGGAGGGAGCTATCGCAGTTGCAATCGCGTGGGATTTGGATGGTGTAAGAAAACCGACTTTCCGACTACTCGCTTCGGGAAAGGGAAAGGCAGGGGGGGCTTTCCCACGTCACAAGCTACGAGTAGTAATCCTACCACAGACCTCTAGCCTTAGAAGATACGCATATGCTGGGCTTCTAAGTGCCTTGATATGAGAGGATTATGATGTTGCGCCTCTGTATAACCCTTGATCGATTTGTCCGTGTTCAAAAACAAAGAAAAGGTCCAAGCAGTCTTATAGAATAAGGGGTAAATGTGGACGAGAAAGCAGGAAGGCGAAGGCCACAGACTATAATCACATTTATCACATTATCACTCCTTCACTAAGTAACGTGAACAATAATCCATCGCCGACCCACATGCACTGCAACGGCAAAGAAGTAATTGGTGAATAGGGTTTCATATGTCCTTTTGTGACGTGTTGCCTGCTGCGTGCCAAGGGTCCATTGAAAGGCTTCGGGATTTCCCAGCCGAACGTCCCACAGAGAAACCCTAAGGGTGAATATCCGATGCTAGCTACTTAAGCTGGCTTTGATTCCCTCCGCCTTATCCAGCATATGCGATTCCTCATGCGTACTCGATCCAACAAGCTGCAAAAGTTACCCTGGGCAGGGTCCTCACTCGTCGTCGCTCGACTCCTCCTCCTCCTCTTCTTCTTCTTCTTCCTCGACAGCCTTCTTCGCCGCCTTCTTCTTCTTCTTCTTGTTCTTGCTCTTCGCGCTAGTAGGTTTTGCCACCGGCTGCTCAAGAATCTTTAGGATCTCCTCGTCGGTGATCTTTTTTTCGGTCTGATACTTGGCCATATCTAGAGCCGGCGGTGCGCCCAAGCGGACAAGCCCATTCTTAGTGATAGCTGCTGCTATTAGCTCACTGCTATCTGTTCGCTGTCTAGACATTCCAACCTACCGATAGTAGTCAATAGCCTAGCGACGGGGGCTGCGTCTTTGTCTGCCACGACCTCGTATTGTCGGAGGACATTTTGACGGACACATTCTACGACGCCAACCTTTGCAGCTTTTTCATCTTCAAGCTGCCGTAAGCTGAAAGGAAAGGTGCCGAATTTCTTAACAATCTCGGAAAGTGTTTGACGGGAACTCGGTCTCTTGAGGTGGTAGGTAGTGGTCGTTCGTCGATGCAGAGTTGGACGATTACTCAAAGTCTTGATCTTACCAGTCCCAGCGCTTACACCTACTTCAACACCCCAGACATCCCCCACTTCTGGAACCCCTTCCCCTTTACTATGATCAGACGGAGCCAGCACAATCTTCTTCTTGCCTTCAATTTCATTTCTCTCGAAGAGCCAAGAAGTAGTTCCTTCAACAAGATTGCAGTCGTAGCTCTTGACAACTTTTTCCAATAGTTGAGTCATCTTTGATTGTGTCACAGGTTTTTCTGATGTTGCTTTCCTCTTCTCTTCATCCGTTCCCGAAGCAAGTAGACCCCGGGGTATCATCAGTCTCAAGATAAGCTCGTTCGCATAATGAGTTGCAAGCATGAGATCAGCATCACGACTGGATGGCTTGAAATCTTTGTTCTTCCCATCAGGTACGATGATGGTATCGCATACAATGGTGCCCAACCCGTCAATCTGAGCTCCTAGCTGGATTTTAACCGCTTCATTCGCTTTAATTTCTGTAGCCGCATCTTCTGCATCTGTTGATAGCGGGGTGTACGGAGTAACAAACGAGCTTGGGGAGACCGTTGTCGGATGAGATATTCCTGCATAAGTATTCTGAGCAAAAGCCCCATGATCCCAGCTTCATTCCCAACTAACCCTTAGATATCTTCTTGCCCTTAAATACTTTTCCAACCTCCTCGTCCAGTAGTTTATCCCCACGCTCGCATATTGATATAATCTTTTCGCCCTCAACACACCAGCCTGGTCACGCGATCAAATTTGTGGATGAGACTGGAGAGTTGGGACATCTTGTTACCGGTGACAATCTCCAGTACTTTGTGGGTGATTTGAGCCGCAGTCTTGTACTTTGTAAGGGTGTCAGGGTTACTGATCGTATAATCTGTCAAGTCATCAGCGTTAACGAAAGCCGTCAACATTTGGCATTTCAAAGTCTCAGTTAAGTCGATTTTGCGCTCGACTTACCAACTACTTCCGCATCTCCAGACATTATTTGAGCGTTAATTGCTTCCAACTCGCGAGAGTTAGAAATGAGCTTTGCGAGGAGTAAAGATTCGAATATTTGGTTTTGTGTGAGCAGCCCTGAGGAAGAAGAGGGGTGTTGTTGGTGGGGCATTTTCGCCTAGGACAGAGGCGAGTATTTCCTTCGCCTCGTGTTTGCCTTATGAACACTGTACGGAGTAGCGCCACGGTCAAGGTGCAGCCTAAAGATCACATTTGATGCTGAAGAGCTACCTTACAATAGGATAGCCGCCGTGAAGCAGCGAACAGCCGGCGACATGCAATCTCGAGCGCCCCTTCCAATCCGCCTCCTCACCCACAACATCCGCTACGCAACCTCTTCTCCCTTTCCAGGTGAAGAGCGCTGGGATATGCGCAAGCCGTGCCTCAACAGCGAGCTCCGCTTTCACACAGCTCACTGCCCCGAATCATTCATTTGTCTCCAAGAAGTGCTACACCACCAGCTGGTTGACATCCTGTCTGGTCTTAACAAACCGAGGAAGAAGTGGGATTACATAGGTGTGGGTCGCGATGATGGGCAAGAGGCTGGAGAGTACTCTCCCATCATCTACCAGCCCGCGTTCTGGATGCTACGAGATTCCAAGAGCGTCTGGCTGTCAGAGACACCTGATCGGCCTTCGAAAAGCTGGGATGCTGCCTGTATTCGGATTTTGACAGTTGGAGTATTTCAACATCGTGAAACCAAGAAGACGGTCATAGCCATGAATACTCACTTGGATGACCAGGGCAGCGAGTCAAGGTTGCAAGCCGCAAAGATTATCCTACAACAGATTGCGTTGTTCTCGGGACAGTCAAAAGGACAGGACACCCTGCCAGTCTTCCTCGCTGGCGACTTCAATAGCGAGCCAAATGATGAAGCTTACAAGACTATTACTAGTGAGGAGTCTCCTATGTGTGACCTGCAGCTGTTAGTCCCTGAGGATCAGAGATATGGTAACCTACATACTTTCACGGGATTTGACGGCAATCCAGCACTGCTCTCCAGGATCGACTTTCTTTTTATCAATTACACACACTCTAGTGACCATAACATCCATAACCCTTCTAAAATCGAACCTGTAGATCAATGGACTGTGGAGGGTTATGCTATTCTGGAGAACCGTTTTGAAAATGGAGTGTATAATTCGGACCATAGAGCTGTGATTGGTGATGTAATGCTCTAATAGTCTTCATATTCCTGATATCGATTACTCGTCCAACAAACATAAACGGTCCATCCAGTCCACATTAGCCATTCCCGTTTCCCACGTAGGCTCAATCCCTAAAAATAACACAGAACAACCACTATTTTTGTGGACCGAGAGCAAGACAAAGCCAACAAATCTACCAAGGCGAGCAAATCTTCTTATGCATAAAGCCAGATCTCCAATCCGCTAGGACTAAACCCACCACGACCGTCAGCCCAAGGCATAGGTACTTGCAAGACTCAGGCGCTCGAAGTTGGACTCGAAGTGGTCTAGGCCGTCGCCCACGGGATAAGTCATGGAGTACCTCCCGCCTACGTTCGCCATCGATCAATATATTCCAGCCCCAGAGTATCCATGTCGTCCAGGTGATTATAACCAGTACCATCACGGCAAGATAATGCACGGTATTGTCACAAATCCACAGGAGGATGTTGTCGCTGAGGATCCATTGAAAAGAGGAGTAGATGATTAGGGAGGCGAGCGCTGCAAATAGAGAGCGTTTGGCGTTGTAGCAATACCGAAGGAGAGACGGCCGGGTATTGTTCAGGTAGGCTGGGGATTGCTGTGAACTCATAGCTGCTTGGGGTTTCGTGACAGTGTGGGTTCCATCTTCAAGGTCTGCATCGTTCGGAAATGGGACATGTTCATGATAGGAAACTGCAGCGTCCGTGCATCTATTTGCGGGTAGTATCTCGCGCAAGGTGTCATTGTCCGTTGGCTCGTTCGCAGAATACTGCTCGAAACTTCCGATGCTAGTGTTGGGTGTGTCTCCCAATGGTTGCTTGCAAGAGGCCATGTTTTTGGATATCGTCTCTGGATAGTTGTTTCGAAATTCGATAACCCCCGAATTTCGAGACAAAAAGATATCGAATAAACACAGAAGAAAAGTATGTAAGACAATTAATGACAGACGAATGTTGTATAATAGTAGCGTTAGCTATGATAATTGTTTTAATCATGTCCAACAATGTGTCAGATGTAAGTGAGGGAAGCATGGCAGTGACTGCTCTCTTCTGAGGTGCAAACGCAGCAGGTGCACCGTCGTAGCTTCCACGTTTCAAGCACATGAGACTTCGAAGAGAATCGCGCCCTTGCACCCACTTGATAATCAAACGGTCAACACCCAGGTGAACAGTTCATTTTGCCGAGCAAGTTCATGACCTAGTGCCCTGAAAGGCTTCCAAAAACCGTCGAATACCACTTCCAGTCGATTTAAAGGTTCAATTTTGACCACGAATCCTCGATTCTCAATTAAAGATACAGGGGGGAGATATATGCTTTGTAACCTTGACAGATGCCGATGGCAATGAAGAGATGAACATCCCCGTGGGTTATTCTTATACATATTTGTCATACTCACCCTTGCTACATGCCCTAGCCACGCCCTGATATCGAGAAGCGTAAGGAAGCCAAGTTGACGTCGACATTTTCGCGACTGTCAAGAATTCCCGTATTTGGCTACCTTCTAGGAGCTACGATAAGGGGCGCGCTCGAACTATGGATGCTGTGATCTCAACCACCAGCTATGACCAAGTAAGAGCAAGCCTCAGTGGCGAGTCGTTTCGGGGTTAGTTGCCCACATTGACCTGCTTCTTTGCTGAGGGCTAGATATTTAAGCTCGCCCGTAAATGTTCTTGCAGACAATGATGGGCCTAAGAATCAAGCATCAGGCAGCGGCGTGATTTTCCTCTTTGCAGCATCATGTCCATTTATCGAGTCTTCCTCGTCGTCAAGTTTCCTCTTCACACCGGAGCCGCCATTTCGAAGCCCACCACTCTGCCCATTTGCTACCGCTAATGCGCCATGCACTTTGCGCACTTCCGCTTCTTGCCTTGCCTTTGCCTCCTCTGCAGCATGTCTCTTCTTCCATTCCTCTCTAATCTTTGGTGCAACCCTAAGTAAATCGTCTTTCGAGACCTTGTCTTGTATGCTCTCCATGACGCTCTCAACTGTACTGATATGATTTGCTTCCTTTTTGTCGTCCCGGAAGCGCAAGAATCTCCATCTGTTCTGCTGGTCTAGGTAACACTCCACTATACGGTCGTCGAGAGGTTTGTTCAAGACCTTCATGTCTTCCCATTCCTGCTCTTCAATGAACATAGAGCCATAGTGAATTTCTTCGTCATTGCCCTTGTTCACTCCAAGACGTACTATTGGCATTGCTGAGTAGTCTGGAAATGGGCTGGTAAACCCATCCTCCATATCTTCGGCATCTGGCTCAAGCATTGGCCATTCAAAATGCATCCTGAAATCGATGGAATTCTCGTCCTCAGATTTCCACTTCAGGATATGTTGGTCTGTTCCAAACTGATACGGCGACCCTGTGCATGTAAAGATCAAGCCATCATTACCGTGAGGTAGGTTAGGCAAAATATCCTGAAACATCCTCGGGATTGCATAACTAAACTCCATAGACTTGAACTCCGTGATGAAGGGTAGATGCTGAATTTCTGTCGGATATTTCCTGTACAAGGCCTTATAAGGGTCGTGTACCCTCTCTTTGAAATATGCGAGCCGCTTGTCCAAGGTCCGATGCATCAAGCTGTTGCCATCGAGCATAAGACAATCAAAGACAAGATATCTAAGCTCCATGTTCCCGTTCGGAAGTGTATCATTGACAAGCTCACCATCAACCAAGGTGTTTATGTGAAACTCAATTTCAGATTCCTTTAGTGGGAAGTGTAGGCCTTGAACCCAATAATAGTCATTTTTCCGGTCAATCAGATAAGTGACCTCCGCTTCATCCGACCGAGTCAGGTACATAAGACAGCGTATGCCATCTGATTTCTCGCAGACATAATAGTCTTTTTTCTGGAGCTCAAGCTTATGTCGAGCAGCAAAGCTGACGGGTTGAGCCCCAGGGAAGGCTAAAGACGTCCGGCCTAGTAGTTCTGCTACTTCGTGCTGAAAGTTTGAAAGTAGCTCTCCTTGAGCCTTGGTTCCAGGAATCTCAGGCACCGAGCCTCCCATGTTGATTTCACTCGGCACAACTGTAAAAGCAGTATGAGATAGTACAAGCTTCGAGAGGTATCAACCAAGCTCAAGGGTATATATCCAGATGGCCAAAGAAGGACCGTCGCATGGCCGGACAGGACAACATGTGATAGACTTTCAATGCTCCACCATAGTGTCTAGTAGTTGAAGTAGTCAATTAATGCCTCAGACTGTACCTGGTCCGAAAACAAGTGAATAGAGAAACGTCCTTGAGCGGTGTCGCTGTTTTGAGCATCAGGTGGTGACTCAGCCAGTACTAGTAGTAGCTTGAGTCCTACGGATAAATATATATCCCGAGCTGTGGCGGCTTGGCACAGGAATGTGATCCCGGCAAAAGTTGCAAGGCGAAGTGTTTGCTTGCTTGCGACACGCCGAGGCCAATAATCTTCCCAAAACTGACTTCAAACGCGATTATCGCGGGTCAAATCCATAGTGTGGTATGTGTTGTTTCTCTGAACTCTGCTTTCCCAATTTATGTGACGTCTCTTGGACCGGTCGCTGCCCACTCACGGCTCTCCATCGGAGCAGTGTTCAACTAAGTTTCCCATGGTGCGATGAGGGAAACGAACGTTCCTTGCGTGCAAGCAAATATTTCACTTCGTCATGGCTACACATTACTTCTCTGGTTGCCGATGGTCCATAGCTGATAGAGGTGCTGTTCTAGAACCATGTTCGCCTAATCTATGCCAATGGTTGAGCGTTCTCGGCGCAGCAGCTCCGCGGTGGCATCCTTCTGGGTCTGATAATGCCTTCTCCCAGCCCTAGTCACCCCCAAAATACCACACCTTCACAGCCCGATCTCTCTCAGCAATCTGTGCCTTCAGATGAATCTATCGAGACGGAGAGGACAGCGATCAGCAATGGGGCGCAGCGAAATGGCAATACTATGGAGACTCGGCTTACCGACCCAGTTCAAGAAGGAAAGCAAAAAGCAAAGGCTGTTATGGTCGCATCAGGACTGGCTCCAGACCCTCAAGCAAATGGAGGAGCGGCCACGGAGAAAAATGGCGCAGCCGTAACAGATGAAGTAGTGCGCAATGGCGCCGTCCAGAGCAGGAAGCGCTCGAGGTCCGGTGCGCGAATACCTCATACATCAGATGCTCAAGGTCTTCCACGAAGGACGAAAGAGATTGCGGATAAGGTGCTCCTTGAACAGTATGTGAATCGCGATATGATGCATGCGGCGGCCAGAAAGTATAACGATGACGAGCACGTCAAGCTTCAGATAGGCAAACGTACTGAGAAGGAAAAATACAAGAATAACGACTTCAAAAGTATGCATGTATTCGGACCTGGGTATGCGGGCTGGGGGAACAACACAACCAACATTCCCAATGGAGGGTCAGTCGTTGTCTATCCTATCCAGCGGAGAAGACCTGGAGGGAGAAGGACCAGAGAGCTGCGTGTGCCCAAGAAGGACCTTCTAACGCAATCAGAACAACTTGACCAGCTTGTACCTATAAGACTGGACATCGAGTGGGAGAAAATTAGATTACGAGATACCTTCACTTGGAATCTACACGATCGTGTGGTAACCCCCGAACTATTCGCGGAACAGCTAGTTGAGGACTTCAAGTTGCCACTCGAGCACTGTGGGCCTCTATTGCATAAAGTATGCGCAAGTATCAAGGAACAGATACAGGACTTTCACCCTCATGTTTTCATTGACGAAGAAGCCCTGGACCCACACCTGCCATATCACGCGTACAAAGATGATGAGATGCGCATTACCATCAAGCTCAACATCACCATCGGTCAGAATACGTTAGTGGATCAATTCGAATGGGAAATCAACAATCCTTTGAATTCGCCCGAGGACTTCGCGAGACAAATGACGCGTGACCTTTCACTTGTGGGGGAGTTTACCACCGCCATTGCACACTCGATTCGAGAGCAGAGTCAGCTTTTTACCCGCAGTCTCTACGTCACAGGCCACCCATTTGATGGCCGCCCAGTCGAAGACCAAGAGCTTAAATCAAGTTTCCTACCTTCTCCACTTCAATCGGCCTTCCGACCATACCAGGCAGCAAAGGAATTTACTCCATATCTATACGAACTCAACGAAATCGAGTTAGAGAAAACAGAGCTGTCGTTGTCGAGGGAAGAGCGTCGTCAAAAGCGTTCCGTTAACCGGCGCGGTGGGCCGGCTCTTCCAGACCTCAAGGACCGTCGTCGGACAATTCACACGTTGGTGGTATCTTCTGTTCTCCCTGGTGCGTCAACAACCATAGAAGAGAGCCGGATAATGAAGCGTATTGCTACGGCATCTGGCAGAGGAAGGCGACCTGGCCACGGTCAGAAGGATGGCATCGACGATTCCGACGATTCCGATAGTGAAGAGTCCGAGGTCGACTCGCCCGCGATCCAAACCAACTTACTTGCAGGTACCGCACGAACCAGAGGCATACGAGGTGCAGCTACTGTCGCACAGGCTGCCATGCGGGGTAACGTCGGACGTTCTGCAACCCCAGAAGCATCAATACTTCATCACCACGAAACAAGAACCTCAGGCCGAAGATTCGGTGGAAAAGACTATCGAGAAGAGAGTGTTGACGACTCACTAACTCATATCATTAAGCTGCGCATAAATCCTCAGCGGTACAAGCAACTACTGCGAGACCTCAAGAGCAAAAGCAGACCCGAGCCCCTCCTATCCGCAAACTCTTCATCTCATCTACATTCACGTCGATCACAAAGTGTAGATCAAAATCGCGATACATCGGCACCGGGCTCAATGGGCCCACCTCCAACTACGCCAGGATCGCAGCCGCAGCCACCACCTCGACATCACGACCGCACGGCATCAGGAACAGCAGGAGGTTCGTCAGTACCGATACAGTCGATTCATCCACACGCTGCACAGATCGGCAGGGTGGATGCCGTTGGTCCCCCCAGCCCCGAGAATCCTATTGTAAGTCTTATTCCAACTCATGTAGCAACTACCTTCCATGCACCATTCGGCCTTCGAATATAAAGCGTAGAGAGCAACTTCGCTCAGGGAGACGTTTTGTCAGACCCTCAAGTCGATCTCCGCCTACTGGGCCATCCATCTCTCATATGCACAGTCACACTGCTCAACCTTCCATCCCAACCCTCTCCCTGTTTTCCTCCCCTCCGCTTCCACCCCCTTGAGCTAACCCTTCCCCCTCCCAGCCCAAACCCCCACAATGGCTCAACAACGCCCTCGCCCGCCTTCAACAAACCTACCCCTCCGACTCCTTCGAAGGCACAATGCGCTATACCGCCGTCAGCACCATCACCGACCTCCCCATCAGCGTGCGTCCCGAGGCCCCAACCCCTGACAATGTAAAATACATGTACTACCCAAGGATTAAATGTAAAGATTGCCCCGGGAAACTCTACACGCCGGGGCCGGAGATGGGGGTGAACAATTTCGAGGTGCATTTGAAAAATCGGCTGCATCGGGACAAGGTAGAGGCGAGGGTTAGGGGGTTGGAGAAAGGGGTTTAGGTGGTGGGGGGTTATGGTGTTAGGGGCGTCTGGGCGACACGGAGGTTTTTTTTAAGTCTTGGGTAGGATGTCTGGTGCAGGTTAGCTTTAAGAACAAGTGCATATTTACGAGTATGCTATGATACCTTCAAAGATGCCTCATGGACGAACATCAAGTTGCTCCTTACTGATGCCAAAGTGCGTTACTATCCCTTTAGCTGCTGTCGGGAGGCCACTTTTAGCGTATTCGTTTAGTTCACCAATAGGAACCATAGAATATCACCCTGAACTGATTTTATTGATGCTATTCAGATGCCATTGTGATATGCAGCCCAACAAGGACCATTTCTACATAGGGGAATATCACAGATATCACAGCCAAAGATGGAACGCTTTCTCCGCTTGCTGCTACCTAAATTTGGTGTAATTTCACCGAGAACTTGTCGTTTTCTAGGCCTGGCTGTTAAGCCTATCTCCTTACATCCACGGCAGTTCTCAGGGCTCTTTCTTTTGCAAATTTAATGACCATCTAAACGTACCATTGAACATTCAATTGCAGGCCCAATTGAAGTTCTTTTTCGCTTCAGAAACTGCCTTTGAGAGGCCTGAATAAGACACGTAGCCAGAGTCGTTCTGAACTCGCCATGAACAGTGTATTTAGCCTTCTTTGAAATATCTGAATGCAAGAAGAGTTTGTAGGCATTGATAATGCTGATTTCAATCAAGAACTCGTACGAGGCTTTGTGTCCTCCTAATCTACATCGACGGTTGTATGCGTAGGTATATTGATTCAACTGACGTTTGAAGGCATCTGAATAGGCTCAAATCGATCGCCTACAACAGTGATAGAACGCAGGTTAGAACGATCAGTTCCTAAATCAATTGAATCAGGTACTACATCGCAGGAAGGCATTCTTATCGAGGTGGGCAAGAACGATAGGGGGCTTTGTTGATATTGTTTCTATTTACAAAAAATAACCTTTTTGACCGAGCCTTACCACATCTGGTTAGGGTCAACCTTAAAATTAACCGAAGGCAAACAGCAGCTAAATCTTTGATTTACCGGTTATCTAATCAATAGCTTAAAGTCCGGCATTCAGCCCTAAAGGATCATGCACCTTTCGGACATCTATCTACATCGGCCCATCGTCAAAGCTACTGAATATCCTCTGGCTTTCGAATTTACCACTCAGTCTGAGTTTATATCAGTTGAACCATACAAAGTTATTGTTAGCGTGTGCAGAAAGGTATCGAATCCTTGGCATCGCAATTGTCGCGCCCCCCCTCAAATTTACTATTGAATTCAGACATTCTTGACATTCTCAAACCTTCAACGCTCTATTGGAATAGAAAAATCAAACCGGTAAATTTGAAGCTGTTCAAACCTTTCACAGTGCTGACATTCTTTTAGCCCCCCTCGACCCCCGAAGCCATCATGCCGTCGTCACGCCGAAGTCAGAAACTACCTCTAGAGAATTCACTCATTCTCTCAAGCACCTCATCAACGAAGAAACCTTCTGATAAAGTCAAAGCCAAAGCAGACGCTGCTGATAAAGTCAAAGCAGACGCTGCTCGCAAAGTCAAAGCAGACGCCGCTGCTAGAATCATTGTAGAGACTGCTGTCAAAGCAAACACTGCAGACGCTGCTGTCAAAGTCAATTCTTCTCGCAATTTCAAGAGACAGATTATTGATAGTTTCAAAGCAGTGAAGAAAGCACGTGAGGCTCACGTCGTTGAGCTTCAGCGACGGGCGAATGCTGCAGATCGTGTCAGAGCTCAGATATCAGAAGAGAAAAGAGCTCAATCTGCAGAGATTGCTCAATTTGATGAAGAAGAGACTCTACGTCGTTGTAGAGAGAAAAGAGAAGCTAGAAACATCGTCGACGAACTTTCTACTTCGAATATCGAGACTATGAAGTTGAAGAATCGAATTGTTGATTCAACGCTCAAGATTTTCATCTGTCTTTGAGTCGATAAACGACTTGAATGATCAACTTTCATAGAAACTCAGGCTAGTAATTTCTTCAATATATGAGACTTCGAGCAATTGCTGAAGAATGCAATCAGCAAAAGAGATGATCATAACAAGAAATGAAAGATCACTCATTGAATGATCAGCGTTCAAGCTTCTCGATCAAAGATCATTTGAAAGCTACAGTTCATTGATGATTTCATCGAAGCAGAGTGAAATAAGATGTTAGAAATCATTGCTTCAAAGACTGTCATCGAGTATGATGTAAGAATAGAGCTTCAGATCAAATTCTTGAAGAAAAAAAGTTCTTTAAAGCGATTCTTGAATGTTTTGTCATTCGATTCTCTGAAGTCTTCGTCGCTCAAAGCATGAATCATTCGCATCGATAAACTGCTTAATCATGCACATGTACGAGTTGATGATCTTGCTGCAGTCGATAATTTTGATCGTGAGCTGCTTCATCGCTGACAGTGCAATGTTGGGACCGTGCCTAGAATCTAACCACACTGCAGCGAGGTAGTGCGTAGCTGAATAGAATGTTTGATCAATAGAGGTAGCTATAACTAGGATATTAAGAATACAGAAGAAATCAAAGAGGGTTCCGAGCTGTATCTATAGCAGGGCAAAACAAAGAGGGCGAAGCAGGTTTGCTCGAGTATCGGAAGCGCTAGGATAGAGTGTTGAGGCTAGGGGTTCAACATGAGCCAAAACTTCTAGAGCTTGTTGACTAGGAAACTCTATTCAATTCCGACACACTCGTAACATGCAACGATAGACAGTGTCGAAACTTCAACAACTGATGTTTCGTTGACTTTGCAGACAAGCACTTCAATATGAATCACACTCAACAATTGCTTTGAAGCAAAGTCATCATCATTGACAAAGATGATGTTAGTATTGAATGATCTTTTATCTCTCTTTATTGCTTTTGAATCAACTCACAAAAAGTGATGATTCAGAACTTTCGATGATCATTGATGCAGCAGAAAAGACTGAAGATGCGAACAGATAAAGAAGAAATGAAGAACTTTATGAGTAAATTTATGAGATTCAATGAACAACAGATGAAAATGCGTTTAGTCGAGACTATGATTGAACAGATGAAAAGAATGACGTCTCGTCAAAGATCTTCTTCATCTTCTTCATCTTCTTTATCTTCTCAGTCGATTTCTCAGTCGATTTCTCAGCAGCAGTGACAACAGTCTTCTGTTAACAGTTTATATTCTGCATATCAATCATCATTGTACTCACAGTGACAACAGTCAGTTTCAATCTCTTTGCTTCATCAACGACAAGAAGCTTCTTCTTCATTCTCTTCATCGATAACATTCTTATTCTTCGCTTCATCATCTCAGTCACAGCATTTCAGTTTCATTGAATCATTTAAAAAGAAGAAAGCAGTGATTGAACAGTTCTTTCTATGAAAGATAGCTTGAACAACACGTCAAGCAACGAAGAACAAGATAATCGAAGTTAAATGACTTGTGAATAATCAAATGTGATGCATTGATGACTTAAGAGAAATGTCAGATTCTACAGTCTTTATATATTGAACAGCTATACAGCTAGAAGTTTCAGATGAAATGACTTGAAGCTTCAAAGATGATCTTAAGATCTTCAAGTCTCAATGATGTCAGACAAAGAATCTTCTACATATAGAACAAGCTTCGATTTAAATAGAATCGAAATCGAAATTTATGTTACTCATTTTCAATTTTCTTTTCAACGCTTTGATATTCATCTCAAATATATAATCATCAATGTTATGCTTGAAATGCTGTCTTGAAAATCGATCACAGCGACTTTTAGCTACTGCATAGTGCAGAAACTCATTAAAGAAGTTCTTGAAGCTGAGTCATATTTCATAAAAGTGTCTTCTGACTCAAATCTTCAAAACACTAAAACTGAGCTCGATGAGATTGAAATTCGATGAATATGAAGGCAAATATCATATCTCACACTCGTGTGAGATAATGAGTTTCTCAATATAAGCATTACAGTGTATGCTGACGTTATTCATGATGATCACACTTCTCGAAGTCGAAAAGAGATTGCATAAAGATAGCAATTCATCTGCTAGTCATTGAAAGAAAGTCTCGTCGTTAAATCAATCTTCACGAATATCGATACAGAATAGATAGTCATCGATTGTATATGTCAAAAGAACACTTCAGAAATGTTCTTTCTTTTTAAAGACTTGATAACAAGTTGACTCATCAATCAATGCATAGACTTGATGATGTCACTTCTGTTACGATCCTAGCCTTCGCCTATCCTTCGCCTAGCCTTCGCCTGGTTCCATCCTAATCGAGCCTAGCGGAAACCTGATCTAGAAGTGATATCATTGAGACTCTGCATCATATGTGTAAGGCGCCAACCCAATCGGGCCTAGCACAGGGCTGAGGAACACACATATAAGAACCGAGTTCTTTCCTGTAGATACTTTTCTTCCTTAGCATTTATCTATTAGTTAAATGACACCCCTATGACTCGCTCTAGGCCGGCCCCTAACAGTAGATAAATGCTAACCAACTACCCTGCTATCGACGTGTAGACGATACGAAATAACCTACTCCTATTCAGAAAATTCGCAAGGGATTCTTCGGATTACTTTCACCAAAACACACCTGCAAATTTACCCAAATTTACCAAACCAACCACTCAACCTTACTACAACCAAACCTACCCTTACCTCCCTCACAATGGCACGCGACTCTGAACCAGTCGGGTCACGAACAGCTCGTCTGCTTAGGAGCACTGCTAGTAGACGAGTTTCCCTTATTCCTTCCGATGCTCCAGCGGGACCTCAGGATGCCGCTACCCCATGGGACATCAACACGGGCCAACAACTCCGTCAATGGGCTATCGATCAGCCAGACGAGGTCATCAAGATGCTGGTCGAGCTAAGAGGTCAACGAGACATGGCTTTGGAACTCAACGAGCAATGGACCGGTGTTCAAGCCGATCACACCAAGAGACTTGATGAGCTAGAGGTCAATCAAATGACAATAGACACTCAAGAAGAGACTATCGCCGGTCTACGAGAGGAAGTCTTGAGTCTAAAAAAGGGACAGCGTTCAGCGAACCAGCCCCGACCTCGCCAGCCTACGGAACCTCTACCCCGTCAATCTACCGAGAACCATACCCGACGTGAGTCGTTCACTCTATCCGGTAACGGCCATCACAAGTCCTTCAAGTTTCCGGACCCACCTATATTCACTGGTGAAGATGAACCGACATGAAACAGCTGAAGGGTCAAGATGAACGACAAGCTTCAGGCAAATGCCGATCACTTCGGTAATGAGAATACCTGTATTGCCTATGTGATATCTAGACTAGAAGATGATGCTGCTGAGCATACCTTCGCCCGACGTCGCCATGACGCTCCGCATCCTTACACCTCGACCTACGAGCTATTTGAGCATCTGGAAGAAATATACGGTGACCAGGATAAGAACCGGAAGTGCCGTCGCGAGTACAACGCCCTGAGGCAAGCAGAAAAGCCTTTCAATGTCTTCTATTTCGACTTTATGAAGCTATCCAGCTACCTAGAATACGACGACCGCACCCTGATGAACGACCTTCAGGATAAGATCAACAATCGCTTGCAGAATGCTCTATCGGTTTGCCCGAAAGATTTTACCACCCTACATCGCCTCAAGAGCTTCCTTCAGAGTGTGAATAATAGACAGCGAGCCAATTATCAGCTCCGAAGCGAACGCCGCACGATCATCGCCAAAGTCACCGTCGCACCTGAAAAGCGCGCTACTCCCCTGCCAGCAGTGACGACTTCGATAATCGAATATGTCAAGCCGACTACCTTTCCTACACCTGAGCCAGCCAGATCGCCTATCGTTTGCTATATCTGCAAGGTCTCGGGCCACTTGTCAAAGGACTGCCCTCAGAACAAGGCCGGCACTCCTGCTCCTCGAGCTTTCACTCTTCGCCTACATGAAATCGTCATTCCGAAGGATAAAGAGAATGAGGAAATGTCTTCTTTCGAAGATAGCGAGGCAAAAAACTAGAGGCTTCCACCAAAGGCGCGATGGAAGATGTGTTAATTTCTTCAACGACGAGCATGTCAGATGACTCTTTTGCTCCTGAACCTTTGATTACTGAATGTGTACTTTCTAGCAATGAAATTAGTTACTCATTGAAGTCATTGATAGACATCGAAGCTGCTGACTATTCGTTCATTGATGAAGTGACCGCGCAGATTGTTTGTGACCAGTTGCAAATCGAACCTCTGACTTTGACCAAAGCGAAGCCAATTCGAGAATTTGACGGTCATTATGCTAAGAGACTCATTACTCATGCCATCTATTCGAACCTGACTGTTCAAGGTCATACGGTTGGCACAGCTTCTATGTTGATCACTCGATTAGATCAACATCAAATGATTCTCGGAAAAACATGAATGAACAAAACCGGCCTAGTAATTGATATGCGGACCGATTTTCTTCGATTTCCGAATTTCACCCCTAATCATAAACCGATTGTTCTATTCACAAGCAACAAGACAATCACGAAGCAGAAGAGTTTGACTTCTACTCATATACTGAAGAGATCTTTCACTACATCTCAACCCAGTCTGAAATCACTCTCTTTCAGTCAGTTCAATGAGAAGTCAGTTAAACTAATCGAACAGTTAAAACCGCGCGACGCGACTTTAACTAGCGTCAAAAATCCTAAATCGACGTTCAGTCTGAATTCATTCTCTTTCAGTTCAACGAACATAGCAATGATAGAGACAGCGACATATAGAATGTTAGTCAAACGATCAGACGTCAAGACCTTTGCTGTTACCGTCTCGAAAATCGACCGACTCATAACTACAGTCGAAAACAAGCCTGAAGGAGTGAATCTGCATGAGCTTTCCCACGCTGAAGCCCTCGAGCAAGTCAAGGCCAAGCTCTTCTCTGAATATCACGACTACCTAGATGTCTTCGATCGAGCAATGGTCGACCAGCTACCATCGCATCGTTCCTACGATCACAAAATTGAGTTGACCGGTGAAGGAACGCTCTCGCGAAGCAGACTATACCAGATGTCCGGCCACAAGCTTCAGAAGGTAAAGGAATACCTGATCGAACATCTGAACAAAGGGTTCATTTTCTTCAGCTCCGCACCATACGCCTCGCTCATCTTGTTCGCTGAAAAGAAAGACGAAAGCCTGCGTTTCTGCGTCGATTACAGAAAGCTCAATGCTTTGACCAAACGAAATCGCTACCCTTTGCCATTGATAGACGAGACTCTCGCCCGTATACAAGGAAGCAAGTACCTGACCCGATTGAACATCATTGCCGCGTTCAACAAGCTACGCATGCACTCAGGTAGCGAAGATTTGACTACCTTTATTACCTTCTTCGACTCATACAAATATCATGTAATGCTCTTCGAATTAACCAACGGATCGACGTTCTACCAACACTATATGAACGACGTATTGTTCGAATATCTACATCAGTTTTGCCAGGCCTACCTAGATGACATTATCATCTACAGCAAGACCTTAAAGGAACACAAGCGACATGTACGATTGGTCTTGAATAGACTACGAGAAGCTGATCTACAGGTAGACATCGATAAATGCGAGTTTCATGTTCAGGAAACCACCTTTTTAGGACTTTTGATGTCAACCGAGAGACTTAAGATGAATTCACGAAAGGTGCAAGCAGTCGTTGATTGGTCTACACTCAATAATCTCACCCAGGTACAGTTCTTCATTGACTTCTGCAATTTCTATCGACGCTTCATCAAGAACTTTTCGAAGATTGTTCGTCCAATGGTTCGACTCACTCAAAAGGAGGTCATATTTGAATGGAACGAAGCCTGCCAAACTGCATTCGACCACATGAAGAGACGTATGACTGAGGCTTCTATACTTCGTCACTTTGATCAGACCCGCGATTCCATTCTTGAAATCGACTCATCCGACTACGTCAACGATGAAGTTCTGTCTCAATATGATGACGAAGGTGTTCTACATTCGGTTGCCTTCTATAGCAAGAACATGTCTTCTGCTGAATGCAACTACGAGATATACGATAAAGAACTGCTGGTCATAATTCGAGCTTTTGAACACTGGCGACTCGAACTGGAGCTGACCGACATTTCTATCAAGATGTTCATCGATCATCAAGCGCTCACCCCATTGATGAAAGACAAGAAGCTGAGTCGACGGCAGATGCGCTGAGTTCAGAAGCTAGCTGACTTCAACTTCAAGATAATGTATCGACCTGGCAAACAGAACATTAAGGTCGATGCATTAACTCGTCGAGCTGACTTCGTGCCTAGAGATCCCGACGATGAACGCGTCCGATATCAAAGAACTACTATCCTGACATCGGATCGGATGAAGATCGCTGATCTAGAGAAGGATAACGATCAACCAATCTATAAACAGGTTCTTGAGGCTAATGGGACCGACGAGGATTGTACGCTACTTCGCGAAGCAATAGCAAGAGGCGAAGCACAATATGAAGGTATCAAATTGAAGGATTGTCGAACCCAGAATGGAATCTTGTATCATGGTAGTCAGCTATGGATCTCGTTCAACGAGCTTCTACAAATGAACCTGATTCGTGAGGTACACGACCAACCGTCGATTGGCCATCCTGGAATTCTTAGAACAGTGAAGGTCATAAAGCGGAATTACTATTGGCCTTCTATGCGGAAAACGGTAGATCGATATATCCGGAACTGCTACATATGTCAACGTTCAAAGGCATCAAGGGATAAATCAAACGGCTTGCTTCAACCCCTACCTATACCTGAACAGCGATGGCAGGACATAGTCATGGACTTCATTACCGGCCTACCTGATTCGTACGGCTATAACGCTATCCTGACTGTCATCTGCAGATTGTCGAAAGAAAGGCATTATATCCCTTGCACCACTGATGATGAAGGTACCACAGCCGAA
>JAABUL010001015.1_pt1 | contig 56522 bp, 105 predicted proteins | sample 5559151 | NCBI WGS metagenome assembly JAABUL01 (sample SAMN10711876, study PRJNA513368) | rock metagenome | isolation source: Antarctica rocks | place: Antarctica: Victoria Land, Pudding Butte sud
CAGCCAAAGAAGCGGCAGCGCGGCGCCGCGGCAGTCGCGCAAGCGGCGAGTGCAGCGCCGGCGTCAAAGACACAGGTATTCCTTGTGAACGCATGCATGTCACAATTTTGGCCTGCTGCCCACATCGATGCAAACAGACTCTAAATAACATTTTGGTTGTGCACAGGCTGCGGCATTGGCCGCTGGTGGACGGTGCGCCCAGATTCAGGCTGGCTTTAACGCCAGGCAGCAGCACGCCGGCGGTGGCAAAAAGACTGGGGCAGCGGCGCGTGCGCACAAGCGCGTTGACTCCGCTGCCAATGGCGGCGCTATCTCGATGGGTGACGACGAGGAGAAGTTGCCGCTAATGTCAGTCTGATGTACGACATGGCAGCAAGATCGTTTGGGCAGTGGTCTGATTGTAGGCACAGCGAATGCCAGCCATGTGGCGAGGCACAGCGGCCGACACATGCAGGCTGGGCTAGGCTAGGCACAGTACCCGTGACCTCAATTCAGTACCCGGATACTAGCCTGTAAGCTGCCTGGCCTGCTACAGTACCCTACCACATACTAGAATCGAGGCCTGCAGCCCAGTATCCAAGTAGCATACTAGAAATGTCGCGTGAATACTGATACTATACTAGGGTACTAAAATATGCATACTAGAGCCATCTCCTGTCACTGGTAGAGAGTGCCGCCGGCATGGAGCGGTGGTGAGTTGAGGAGACGCATACGATTGAGCTGTGCAGCTTTTCTTCTGCGAGGAAGTTCCCGAGAACGATACAGAAGCAGCACAGCATATGCTTTAATCAAGGACACTACCACTGAATTTTTCCTGGTCAACAAGTTTGCTCTGTCTCTGTCTACTAGGTCAAAATGCGATGCCACCATCGAATATTGCTTCGGCGGCATGCTGATTGTGCAGCAGATTCATGGCAGTCGTGTTTCGTGCAGGATGAGCTGCAGCCAATCGACTCTGCAAAGTGCACTTTGCAGAGTACTCACGTGATGCTGAAGCCAAGCCGCATTGAGCCAGTACTGGTGCATCAGCGATTGTGTGCATCTGTATCGCATCTGCGACCAGCAGGCACCTCATCAGCTGCGCTGCTCGAACAATGAGACGCGCCGTGTGAAGTGTGTGACAGGACTGCTGTCTGCAGGATTGAGCAGGACCTTGAACGCCTGATCGGTCTCCACAGGCGCAACATTAGCACGGCGCACCTGTCTGTGCTCGCCGAGAGAACAGCTGCAGACGCGGCAGCGGCAGAGGGGCGGGAGGAAGACCCTTGCTGGGGCGAGCTCATGAAACATGTAGCGCAGCTCTTCATCGTGTACGTCCACGATGCCCGTCATCCTGAATGTGCTGTGAATCTGCTGAAAGCTGCTTGCAAATCATGTGTCGCCTCGCAACAGGTTCAGGCAGACATACTGCAGTCCAGCTGGTGTCGCCTTATGCAATCCTGGAACCTGACAGACGGCGCCTGCTACTGCGCAGGCGCAAGTGCTGGGAGAAGCATTTCCTGGCATGGGCCTCGCCCTCAGCAAAGCGGCAGAGCACCTGAACCTGCTGCACCTGGCAGCGGCTCTGGCGCGCGGCCTGATGAGCCCCAATGAGGGCTCCGAGTTGCTGGCAGCTGCGGCAGCAGGACAGCGCCTCGCTGGCGTAGGGGGTGGCGGCAGCGCCGCTGGAGCTGCTGCAGCGCAGCCTGGTGGCGGCCGCCCGCGCAGTCACACGCGGCGCGCTGCACAGGCCGCGGGAGCTGCCGCAGTGTGCAGCAGAGGACGTGTGGGAGGCAGCTGCTGTGCTCCTCGGCATCTGCTGCGATGCCGGCGCCGCCCTGCTGTGGCAGCCCGCGGCGCAGGCGCTGCGCTGCTGCCGCCGCCTGCTGTGGAAGATCGCCGGGCGGCTGCTGGACGCCGCCCGCTGGCTGCGCATGGAGCCGGCGCTGGCGGCCGCCCAGCGCTTTGCTTTCTCTGAGCTGCAGCGGCCGCGCCGCCTTGCGGCTTTCCAGATGGGGTCGGCTCTGTGCTCGTGGCCCGGCTGGTCGCTGTGCTCTACACCTCCTCGATGTTTCTCTCCAGCGGCGACAACGGCGACAGCGCACCGCCGCGCCGGCCGCCGTCCGTCAACCCTATCCTGCTGCTGGAGGCGGGCCTGCAGCTGTGCGGCAAGCTGGCGAGCTTCTCCGAAATGTGCGCCCAGCCGGCGCTGGCGCGGCTGCCGCCATACCAGCCGGAGCCGGGGGAGGCCGAGGAGCCGAACCCCCCTGAAGCGGAGGGCTTCGTGGAAACGAACGGCCTGCAGATGGGCAGCACGGCCGCGCTGCTGACGAAGCAGCTGGCACGGCTGGCGGCGCGCGCACTCGATGCTGCCGAGGCATCAGCTGGCGCGGCCGCCGGCCAGCTGCTGCACGCGGTCGTGGCGCCGCTATCGGCGGCTGGCCAGTTCCTGGAGATGGAGGTGCTTCCGTCTCATTGAACTTGCTTGAACCTCTTGACCGGCACCTGATACGGCACCCAATATCCGGCTAGCAGCCAATCGATGCAGTGCCTCGCTGGCCTAGGCTGCGCTGCTGCAGCGGATGCAACGTCTCCGTTTGATGATGGCAGGTGTCAGGAGTGGTATCTGCTGCTCAACGACTCTGAGCCCACATGGCCGCTGCAGCAGCTTGCAAATTCAATGAGAAGGTCGTGGTGTGGCGCAGCGATCCGTGGCGCAGCTCGGCAGCCGGGACGAGCTGCTGTCGCGCTGGCGGCAGCGATGGCGCTTTGCCGCGCTGGTGGCGGCGCTCGAGCTGTCGCTGGCCGTGCCCTTCCTGGACACAGCCTGCGGCGTCACCGCGACGGCGGTGCTGACGGCGAAGATGCCGGACGCAGTGGAAATGGGCGAGCGGCAAACCGTGGCCTGCGCCGCCACCAATGCCGCAAGTGTGCCGGCAGTGGTCCACGCCCTGGCAGTCCTGGCGGGGCGGTACATGGCGCTGCTGACGGACATGCCCAAAAGGTAGCGCATCCTATCGGGGTGCGCATCTCTCCTGCCATGAGCAGGCACCGCACTGCCGCCCTGCTCAACACAGAGCCCGAGTCCCCGTTGGAAGCCTCTGTCTGGGAAATCACAAGGGGAGATAGGTTTTTGAGCGGCGATCTGTGCTGGCCGATGTGCTTACAAAGACCCCCTTGCAAGGGGGTCTCTTGGCCGAAGTGTTTGTCGTATGAACGGATGAGCTTGCTGCATCTGTCAGGGTAAGCTCGTGTGCGGCGCCGCCCGATGCAGCCAAGTCTTTAGCCCTCCAGCGGTGGTGCCGTCATCGTCAGCCGGCAGCTGGAAGCCTCCAGCTGCAGCATGCGCAGTCTTGTCATCACTAGTACTAAAATCCATAGCGTGTCAGGCTCCCAGGCAGGCTTTCATTCCCAGAGTTGGCTGCATCGCTGACTGTGGCGAGTTGCTGATTCAGCGCAAGGCTGCAGCTTCAGCACTGTCCTCCCTCAGATGGACATCCGAGTGTAGGAAAGGGCCATGAGATGACACACCGGGGCGCGTTCATCGTGTCAAGAGCTGAAGGCTTGGCCCTCCTAGCCGCTGCTGGAGCCGCCGGCCGTTGCCGCCTCCGCGTCCGCCAGCGACTGCACAGCAGTGCGCAACTTGCAACTTGGCAAGTGTTGCACATGCTGGAGGTATGTGGCTGGGCGCGATTCGGAAAGCTCCCGGCACCCAATGTTCCAGGGTTTGGTTCGTCAAGCAGCGGGAACTGCCTCTACCACGCAGCTTCAGCACGCTCTCGATGCGACATTGCCCTCACTGTCGAGCAGTGGTGCTGTGCACGCATGGCAGCACAATACCACCATGTGCCAGGCCAGTGCATGAGCTCTGGCACCTGTGAGCTGCTGAGCAGATTGCTGGTTGAGGCTGGCACCAGCGCAGCACAACGAAGCGGTTTGACGTTCACGACTCCTGCTGGCCGCCTGCTGGATGCCAAACTTCCTAAGTCGGCAGAAACTCAGGGACGGGCGAGTGGTGAGAACAGGCAGCAAAACAGGACGAGGCAATAGTACGGCGCTGGCTGGAAGTGGATCGGCACGTTCGTGCAAAGCTGCAGTAGTGCAAAGCTGCGTACAAAGCTGCAGGAAGGCAGTCTCGTGGCGATTGTCCTACTGATGGGTTGCACTCCTGACAAACAGCTCCAGCACGACAGCGAGAAACTCTATTTGAAGAGTACAGACCTGCACGGCGTGGTGACGGGCGGCGGTCGAGCAGCAGGCGGCGAGGATGCCCCATCCTCATCGTTGCTGCTGAGCGTGATGACCTGCGGCGACGGGCATGCGCTGCTTGCATGCGCCGCGGCGGCGCCGGCGCCTCAACCGCCTCGATGGCTGCCAGACTGCCACGCATGGCGCTGACCGCCGGTGCCCGGTCATCCACGGCGGCGTCGCCCCGTATGCATTGTTGGGGCTCTCGGAGCATTCGTCATCGTCCCTGTCCGAGGCGGCGCCCGGGCAAGAGCCGGACGCCTGGCCGACGGGTTGCCGCGCCGCTGCCGGCCCCGTGGCGGCGCCGCAGCGGAGATGCCCCCGGCCCGCGCCGGCTCCGCCGCGCCGCGCTGCGGCGGCCGGGCGGTGGAGAACTGCCACGGCGGGGTACACCGCCAGGGCATGATGGGCGATCTTGTTCCAGACCCTGCTGCCTCTGCTGCCGGAGGAGACGCGGGCGAGCACAGGTCTACTGCTGGGCTGGCCGGCGAGCTCGCTGCCGGGCCTGCTGCTGCTGGTGGTGTTGCTGGGCCGCGCCGCAGGCCTCGCCAGACGGACCAGATCTCCATTGGCATCGCTGGTGCTGCCGCTGCTGCCGTCGCCGCCAGTGCTGCTGGCGCCGGTGCTGCTGCTGCTCCTGCTGCAAGCGCTTCCTGGGTAGCTGCTGCTGCTGCCGCTGCTGTGCGGGCTCGCGCCGGAGACGTCTGCACGGCTGGCAGTCGCATTGCTGCAGCTCCTGCCGCTGCTGGTTCGTGTGCAGGGGACTCTGGATCGCTGTCGGACAGCACCACTCGCTGGCGTCGCTGCCGACGCACTGCCGTTGACAACAGCTCGCAGCTGCTGTCGGTATCGACGTCCAGGCGTGCTGTCATGACATCTGCTGTGCCGGGCTGACGAGGTTGAACTTCAGAAAATAGCGCGCAAACAGCAGGCCCATGCACATAGCGCGTGCGGCTGTTAGTGTTTTCCAATCGCTATGATGTGAACGCACCGAGTTTGCAAACTTGCAAGTGCCGCAGGTCAGCGCCAGCTGTTCCACTGAAGATCGAATTCACAAGGGAGCTGAACTGATGGAAAACACAACAGTTGCAGCGCGCCACAACCTCATTTTTTCACTGTTGTTGCACAGAGACATCGCCGGAATTCGCAAGCGGTCCGACAAGGCAACCGTCACTTCACTGATGCCTTGCTGATCATTGCAACACAATCTCGAACAAGATCGCGTCGTTCCTGTACAGAGCTCTTGAGAGCCCTCAGGCCCCTTCAGCAGCAAACGGTTCGACAGTGTCTGTAGGACTGTCATTCAGAGCCTGCAGCAGTTTGAGGAGCTCTGAATACAGACGCCGCGTGGGCGCACAGCACGCGAGCAGCAGTCCAGCCTGCTGCTCGCGTGCGTGGTCCGCAAGGAAGGCTCTCACACGACCTTTGAGACCGTGAGCCCTTCAGCGGAAGCCAGCCGGACTCAGTGCCGGGATCGATCAATTCTTGGGTGCGGCGGCAGCGCGGCCCAGCCTCATAAGGCCGTGGCAGCAAGAGCAACAGCAGAAGAGTAGCACATACAAAAGCAGAAAACGGAAAGAAAGTCAAAAGTCTGAGAATTTGCGTTTTTCAGCATGGAGGAAGAGCGCCGCGTCGACTGGGACGTTGTCGACGAATCGCTGTACTTGATCCCAGCGGTATACAAAGATGCCCGCTTCGACTCGCTCAAGCACGTGCTGACCGTGCTGGGCGCTGTCGACTCGGAGGCAGCGCTGGAAGAGGTGAGCGCTGAGCCTCACCCCGTCGGCAGAAAGCGAGTCGCATGGAGCAGCCGGTGCATAGCCACTGCGCGTCCAGCTCGAGCATGCGCTCATGGGTGCAGCATACACAGTGCTGCCATCGCCGAGACGGCGCGGTGACTTGGGCTGTTTTCGCATTGTGCAGCTGCAACGGCATTTTGAGATGATGGGCGGGCTGGCACTTGCGGTGGTAGCCACCTAACCCTGTCATTCACCAGACAAGTGGTTTGACACTTCTGAAATCCCCCTTTCTTGCTCCCGATGCAGCTGCGGCAGCAGTTTGAGACGGTGGATGGGCTGGTGGACGAGGTGGTGGCGACCTACCACAACGGCTTCAACAAGGCCATCCACAACTACTCCCAGATCCTGCAGCTCTTTGCGGAGGCCAAGGCGCAGGTGCGCGCATCGGCTACAGCCCATCCAAGCAGCTGTGGCGCGACTGGGCGCGATGCACTATGGGGCACACACCCAGAGCCTCGGGTGCACCGCCACAATCTGGAAATGCAATCTACTGTGCGTCAGTCTAAAACACACGCGGCCGATGGCAGCCGCACTGCGCCACGCATGACTGCCGTTGCCTTCATCCTGTACCCAATTTTCAGGTGGAGATGGCAAAGCGCAACATGGAGGACTCCAAGCGGGTGCTGGGCGGTTTTCCCGGCTGGCGCTGAGATGATCATTCCCACTCGCCTGAACCCTGAACCCTTTCTGTAGGTGGAAACGGTGAAGAGACGTGGAGGACCCCAAGCCCGAACCCTGAACCCGCTTCAAGTGTGAACCCTAAACCCCAAACTGCCTCTGCAGGTGGAAACGGTGAAGCGCAACATGGAGGACTCCAAGCGGCGGCTGGGGACCACCTCCCGTAGCCTACAGCAGCAGGTGCGCTTCCTGCGCCGCGCGCCACATTCGGTTTCTTCCCCAATTCGTTCTCCTCAATGCCGAGTCGGCCGTGCACAGCATGGCTGCGACGCCTGCTTGCTCTCGTTGCAGCACACCGAGGGACGGTAACAGGGATGGCAACGGAATAGGCGTTGGCTGCGCTGGCGCTTTCAGCCGGAACACAGACCCTGAGAGCGATCGAGTGCAGACGTCAGCCGGATCCTTTGACAATGAGCCTTCCGACCTGGTGCCGCAGTGGCGGCGGAGTGTTATGCTGGACGCGACTTGCGCGCTGCTTTCGGACGTGCAGACGCTGGTGGACATCCCGCCCCGCATCCAGAAGCTGGTGCGCCGTGACTCTGCCACGGATTCTGGTCACGGCACATGGCATGTATGTCCAGGAACACAGTCAATTATTGTTCGGCGTTGCAGGAGGAGGCGGAGGACTGGTCCGCTGCCGCGGCGCTGCTGCTGGACGGCTGCAACCTTCTCGCGCGACAGGAAATGTCAAAGGTGCCAAACTGCCCCTCGAGCGTCCTCCCCTGCTGATACTGACAGACGCCACGCGTTGGCGCTGCACCGGATTTACCCACAGCTGGCATGCAACCTCCAGATAATAGCATATACTCACCCAACAAGTGAACCAAAAACAATCGCACGTGCAGATTGGCGCTCTCCGGGACCTGAAGCGCGACATGGGCGTGCGGCGCAACGCGCTGCTCAAGGTGCGCCAGCTCGATATCTTTGACACAGCTGTCACGACTGGCATTTGAGGTAGTGCTGCAGCTCGCAAGCATGTGCATCCACCGTCCTGACCACAAACACCTCTCACAAGCTCATGTCACTGACATCGTCACGACTCAGTTGCTTAATTATCGTCGATGCTCAAGGCGGTGGTGGCGGAGCTGGAACGCCGCATCTACTTTTCTGCCATCGGGGAGGCGTCCGACAGCAGCAGCGACGAGGACGAGACGCCGGAGCTGTCGCAGACCCTCACCATGGACGAGGTGCGCTGCTTTTCCAGGGTGTATCGCTTCGCACAGCCCTGCTTGCCGCTCGGCTTCGAGTTGTCGGAAATAGCGCTTGTTTCTGAGTGTGGCACTGCGGCGGCGGCTTTTCCAGAGCGGCAGGCAGGAGCCGCTGCGAAAGTCGGGGTGCGCCAAGGAGCCGAGTCAGGGGGTCATTCCCCGTCCCATCCATGCCGCACCATCACCAGCCGTGCTGCTGCATGGCGCGGCCGCGGAGTGGGAGGCCCGTGGGGCGGGACACTGAATGAAGTGGGATCATGGTATGCCTAGCTGGCGCCTGATGTGTGGCCTGGAGGGTGTAGTGGAAACCTGTGCCACGCTGCTTGCGCAGGTGCCGGCGCTGCAGGGAGGGCAAGGGGCATCACCCGCGCGCAGCCGGCAGTCGGCGGTGCTGGACGCTCGGCGCTCAATGGTCATCGCGTCGCGCCAGTCCCGCATGGGCGACGGCCGCAAGTCCGTGGTCCTGGGTGAGCTGGTGCCGCCGCGACGGATTTGTACTTGTTTCTGGGAGTGCGAAAAGCCTGCCGTAATCCCGACTGGGTGACAGGCGTAAATTCAACCATAAATTCAACCATATATTCAACCATAAATTCAACCCTGGGTGGGCCGAGGGGCGCTTCTGTTCAGGGACTCGGATTTGGGCACAGGGTACATGTTGTGGCTGAAGCTACAGGCTCGGCATTGCTTGCAGAGACGATGCTGCTGCGCCAGGCCCGCAGGGGCCTCTGGCATGCCTGCACCAAAAAAAGTCTTCCCTTCTTGAAGCTCCTGCCAGGGGAAGCGTTGAGGAGACAGAGACGAGTAGGATCGCGCCCCAGCCTTGACACGTGTTGCTGTTGCGTGCCTCCTGCAGGCCGGAGCGCCAGCGGCAAAACTCAGTCTAGGCACAGCACTGTGTTGGACCTGCGGCGCAACGCCACCGCCAACGCAAGCAGGTGCTGCTCCGTGCGCTGCAGCGTCCCCACCGCAGCTTCGAAACCGTCCTTTTCTGAAAGCACGATCGCATACTATCCCCTCGAACCTGCAGCTGTCTCGCCTGAGCTGCTGCCTTTGTCTTGCTGTGTCGCATGCGTTCCATGCGGAAAGCTGACTACGCTGCTGCAGCGGCAGCCTCCTCATGCAGTGGCCTGAGGCAGGTGGCGCACTCCCCAAAATGCTATCCATGCTCATCACTAGACTGAATCCGAGTTTTTATCCGGCAACAGGGGCAGCCACCTCATGCAGCGGCCAGGCGCGCGCGGCAGCATGGTGCTGAACTCGCGGGCAGCGCACAGCGGCGGCGGCGGCGGCAGCGGCGGCAGCGCCTCAAACCTCTCGCGCATGGGTGGCGGCGGGCAGCGGCTGCGGCGCAGCTCCAGCGTCGAGCGCCGCCGATCTTCCCTGGTCATCGGCCGTCGCCCCTCGCAGGTGCCAATATACCCCCCACTCGAGCTTTAAGCAACATGAACACATGTTACCAGCGTCAGGCGGTGCGGCTCCTCCCCGTGCCATTGCAGTTGCAAAATCTGCATGCACCCGAGGCTTCTGTCAGATCAAGTCAGACAAGACAGATCGTACAACACAAAACCAACATGTTTACATCAGCAAGGTGTGCTCGCCACCTTATATGTTCATTGCGTGTAGGCTTGCACGGGGTGCCGCTTCAAGAGTGTGACGTGCAGCAGACGAATGTGCCTGCTTGGTGGTGCTCCGTGATGATTCCTCACTCACCGCCACCTGCCTTATCTTTACAGATGCACGCGCATCCGGCTACACTTGAGACGAAACCTCCCGTGCACACATGCAGGTTCAATTCGGGCGGCCCCAGGGCGGATCCGCAGCGGCAGGTGGCGCGGCGGCAGGCGAGGGCGTAGCAGCAGGCGGCGCGGCCGCAGACGCAAAGGGTGCGGAGGGTGGTGCTTCTGCCATTCCGCTGCAAGCCCTGGTGGACGCGCTTGTCTCGGTGAGGGCTTTCATCCACCGTTATTGGGGAAGGTCGAGCCTGGTCAAGCTTGGCCGAGCCTCACGAATAGCGCTGAGAATGCCACTTCAGTGCGCTGCGGGGTGGCTGCACACGTCGAGTCGCATTACAGCTGGGGGCAGCTGTTTCTGCCCAGACAATGCATCGGTGAGAGTGGCTGCACTGCCAGACTGCGGTCAACCATCAGTCTTCCAGCTTGCATTTTGATGGTGCAGCAAGCTTGCAGGCACCAATGTGTGCCTGCCTGCCGCGCAGATCGGCGGCGTGGCAGAGACGGTGCTATCCATCCGGCGGCATGCGGCGCTGCAGATGCACAACGTGATGATGCGTACTGTTGAGGCGGTGGAGCCCGCGCCCCAGGTGTGGTTTCCAGAAACACGATCAGTTGACCTGCTGCCTGCATGTGGCCATTCACGATCAGTCAAAACCATATGTGCTGATGAATGAGAAGGCACCCCTTTCGGAGTTGAACCAGAATGCCAGGTGTTCTTGTTGATACTGATTCCAGGTGGAGGCCAACAGCCGGGCGGCGGACGCCGAGGAGGTGACGCTGGCGGCGCAGGCCGCCCTGCAGCACTGTTTCGAGCACTGCCAGCAGGTACGGTATGGCATAGCAGGGCTGTCAACATACAGTCGGTGTTCACCAAATATCAAGCAGTTGCATGTGCTTGGGCGCTGCCAGCAGGTACGGCCCGGCTGCTGCAACATTGGCAGGCTTGAGCAGGCTTGACCCTAGCTATGCATGTGCTTTCATGATACGTTGCACATATTCTGCGAGCTTTGATGCGTGCGCACAGGAGTGTGACGCGCTTGCGTCAAATCGCAGGTGCTGGTCAACACGGTGGCGGTGATGCGGCTGCTGGCGGCGGCCAAGCCGGCGGCGGCCTCGGCTGGGTTAGACCTGCTGCTCGCGCAGCGTCGGGAGCAGGGCATCCGTTTCCCCGAGGCACCCCTCTCCCAGCAGCACGTGAGCTGCGGAACATGGGGAGCAGTTTGTCAGCATCTGGGGGATCCTTTGCAATGTACGCGGTGCTTCTCAATGCGCAAAGGAGACAACGTAATGAAAGAGTCAACTGCAATAACGTACCAGCGCATCGGTCACCAACCCTGCCGCAGGCGCGCACGGAGGTGGACCACGCGTGGGAGTGCATGCAGAGGGAGATGCAGCGGCTGCTGGTGGAGCTGCTGGGCACCTCCGCCTCCGCCACCTCCTCCGCCGGTGCGGCATCGTGTAGGGAAAAGCTCAATACGAACTCCAGAAAGACTGAAAGGAACATGTGCGATTTGTTCACATCAGCATTGGCCGCTGGCGGAGCCTCTGGGCACCTCCGCCTCCGCCACCTCTTCTGCCGGTGCGACTCTACTTGATCCAGAAGCAGAAGGGACGAAAACATTTTTGAACACTAGATTCAGCTGCTTCCGTCATTTCAAGGCCTTCCGTCATGGGCACATTTGGAACGGATTTAGGAAGCAGGTGCTTTTGCTTCATGCTAATGTCACTCCACATAATGTTTCACGCTAATGTCATTCCACATTGACCCAAGAAGTGAAGGCTCACACTTGATCACATCAACACCTCCTGCAGGCATCGGCTGGCAGGCGGGGCGCAATGGCGTCATGGCGCCGCGCGATGCCGGCAAGCTGTCCTTCTCGTTCGACGCGGAGGGCGGCGGCGGCAACGCCACCCTGCAGCGCGACACCTCGCAGACCGTGCGCTTCAGCGACGTGCGCTGCTTGCGACTTTTCACCCTTGCTGTGACAAATGCCAGGGCTGCAAATCACAAACTTTATGACACTGTTTGGGACCGGCACAGTCTCAGATCTACACGCCTGCCTTTTTCATGCGCATATGTCACAAAGCGAAGGTGCAGGGCTGTGCATCAAATAGCTGCCTGCAGACACAATTTGCTTTTTCTCTGGCGCACTCGCATGACGTGTTGTAGTCTGATGAAGGCGCTGTACGGGCCGAGCAATATGCCTCCCGTCTTTGCAAATTGCCGAATTTGAGGGCTGTTTCTGGCATACACTGACATGTGTTCCTGTGTGCGTGTCCCAGTCGCAGGACCTGTCGGCGATGCTGATGAAGGCGCTGGGCGGGCAGGGCGGCAGCACGCACCTCACCCCCATCATCTACCAGCCCATCGTCGGCTTCACCGACTCCACGAGCCGGGTGAGGCAGCCCCACAGTCAAGCTGGCGAAGTAGCAAAGGAGGCATGGAGTGACAGACGATTATGACGGCGGGTCTGTAAAACTGTAATATTTCGCCAGCACCTGACATCTGAAGGGTCACAAACTCAGCAGCGCCAAGCTGGCCGGCCGCCTGGCAGACTTCCACGACTGCCATGCTGAAAGGTGCACGGTCTGCTCACACAAGATGTGCTGGAGGAGATGTGGAGGGGGAGCAGGTAATGTAGGAGCCCAGCTAGGTTGCAAGCATCGTACAAGGTGCATATCTAAATGATCCTGCTTCACACAGATGCTGGAGGAGATGTGGGAGGGGGAGCGGGACGACTGCGTGCGGCCGTCCGCCGCCGGCATCGAGTCGGCACCACCCGGGGCGCACCTGCTGCGCGCCTTTGTCGATACCTTCGTGCAGGAGGAGTTCCTGCCCGAGGTGTACGTCGACTTCAGGTGTGGCAGTGGTACTCCATTCGTTGCACTCATCTCAAGGAGTGTCCAAGTGACGAAATCGTGACCAAATGTCGTGTTGTGCCGCCGGGCGAGTTTATGCCTGAGAGGTGCATTGACCTAAGATCGGCCTAATTCTGTTTGCCGTTCGTTCGTAAACGTATATACATGGTCCTTGCTTCAGAGAACAGACCGTCAAACGCAACTTGCGTTGCCACACAAACTAAGACTCGAAAAGTTGGAAAATGCAGGGGTCGTGAACAGAGGTGGTGGAGGTCCCGGAGGCCTTCCAACCGCATAATGCACAATTGCAAGACTTGAAGAACAGACACGAAACCCCGCAGGGGCCGGTGCACCAAGATGCTGGAAGATCCAGAGGCGTTTCAGGCGCGGGCGCGGCTGCGCGGCGCGGCGGCGGGCGGCAGCGACGCCGACGGCGCCGACAGGCCGCTGCTGCCGGCCGCGCTCGCCGCCGATCGCATGCTGTCCTCGCTGCTGCTGTGGGCCGCGCACCTGCCGCCCTTTGCGACGCATCTTGTCGGTGTGCTGTCTAGCACCCCAAACTCTGCGCCAGATGCGACTGCTATGGATGATGTTCGTCATGCAGTCACAATGAAGCGCAGAGTCGCTGAATGGCATGCAACATGCGATGCGGTTCAATGTTTTGCCTCTCAGCGCCTGGGAAGATTGCTCTCCTGTCCGCTCGGCAAACTTTCACAGCTGGTCCCCAAATCGTCTTAAACCCTCTCACCCTCTCGAAGGCCGTTCTTCGACCACTCGCAGGCGTCGCCGAGTCGGTGCTGGCGCGGGTGCTGGACGCCTTTCAGGCGCGCATGGCGGCGGCGCTGGGCGGCAGCGCGGTGCAGGGTTTGGCGGGCAACGCGGCGCTCGCCCGCCTCATGGCGGCGGAGCCGGCGGCCGGCCAGGCCGGCGACCCGGTGGCGTTCTTCGCGGGCCGCGGCGGCGACAGCATCGACGCCTTCGTCACGGAAGTCGTCAACGCTGGTGGGCTGTGGGTGCCAGACCGCTTTTGTAGGAGTCGGAACCTTGCATTCCCCCGCCACCCGGTGGCGTTGTTTGCGGGCCGCACCGGCAACAGCATCGACACCTTCGTCGCAGAACTCGACATCGCTGGTGCTCCGGCGTCTGGCGTCGCAGCCTGTCATCCGCAGGCAAGGCCAACACCATAGCGGCCAGCCTTTGCTTGCAGGCGGTCTATCATCCAGCTGCATGCTGAGCGCAGGGGCAGGGATGTTGCCTCTGTGCAGCTCACCATCCATGTGTAATGAATTATAACACTGCTACCCAGCATTGTGACCTTCGCCTTTCGTCCTGCAGCAGACTTCGCGGGCCGCGGCGATGAGGCGGAAGTATTCTCCCGGCTGCTTGTAGAGCGCGGCGTGTCGCCGGAGGCGCTTCTGTCTGTTGGCGGCGAATTCAAAAAGTTTTCCAAGGTCACTATCGGGAACCGAAGGTGACCATCCATGCAGGCTTTGCTGGCAGCGGCCACGCGGCACAGGCGGAGCCTGTCGCGGCTGCTCCAAGAGCGGGGCGTATCCCCGGGGAGGCGCTGCTGTCCACTTTTGGAAATTCGGCAATGTGCTTTGTCAATACACTTGCCGCAGGCTTTGCGGGCGGCGGCGACGCTGCAGAGGCGGAAGTGCTGTCCCGGCTACTCCAGGAGCGCGGCGTGTCGCCGGAGGCGCTGCTGAGCGTTGGCGGCGACGGCTCCTCGCGCCTCGCGGCGCTGGGCGCGCTTTCTGACAGCCTGGACTTTGTGGCTGACGCGATCGTGCGCTTTGGCGACCGCCGGCACCAGGACAACAGCAGCATGGGGGTGTGTTCACCTCTTGATGGGAAGTTCCGTGATGTTCGAAATCAGTTCCTCGCGGCTCGCATTGCTGGGCTTGCCATCGGACAGCCTGGACTTTGTGGGGGACGCCATCGTGCGCTTCGGGGACCGCCGGCACCAGGACAACAGCAAGATGGGGTCGCGATGTCGTCCCGGATGTCCTTGCCAGATATCCTTGCCGTTTGCTGTTTGGCAACCGCCGGCACTAAGGCAACAGCATGGCGGCGGCAACCTGTCGCCAATGCAAATTGAACAAGGGCTGAGCTGAATGAAACGGACTGCTTGATCTCCTATGTTACAGGTTGCATGGTACAGATTGCACGTGTATCCTCCTCCAGGCCGGCTACCTGGGCCGCGGCCGCGGTGGCGAGGGCACGGGCCTGACAGAGGGTCTCGCACACCTGCTGGACCGATTCCGCGCCGCGGCGGGCACCGCCGTGCGGGCGCTGCGTCTGGAGCTCACTCTCCTGCTCGTCTTCTACCTCCAGGTGGGTCTTCCAGCTTCCAGTGCAATTCAGTGTCGCATGGGATCTGGGCATGCAAGGCGCGGCAGATGGGCGCTGCAGATCAAGGGGAATGGCCACCTGGTGCAGGGGCGTCAACGTCTTGAAGTTGCTGCTTTTCGACGCGACTTGCATTGCAGTACAGGCATGGCACTGTCACAAATCTTGCGCGCGACCCAGTGCGGGATGCGGGCTGGCATTCTGCAGGTGAATGCAGCTCGAGCCCTGTAGAACACTGCTGCCGCTCAGGGGCATCAAGGCTCACGGCATGCTTTGCTGGGTCATGCAGGACCTGGCAAAGTCGTCATACGTGTGTGAGGAGGGCGCGGCGGCCGAGGTGGACGACTGCATCGGGGCCTTCTCGAGGTGCGCTGCTTCCTTCACAATGGAATAACTTGGTGGTCTGGGGACGAAGAGCGGAACCACCTGGACGCTCCTCTTCAGCGAGGATCTGCCCGTGTGCTAAACTTTGCCTGTGTGATGAGATTCACTGCCCCGGATTCGACAGGGCTGCCTGATGTGCCCCTGTTCAATCCGCGCAGGGCGGCGACGCGGGCGGAGGAGGAGCTGAGCCCGTACCTGCCGCCCAACAAGCGCGCATACGTGTTCGGGTCGCTGGCGGCGCAGGCCGCGCGCTTCATCATGTGGCTGCTGCCCGAACTCAAGGTGCGCCGCGCATGCATTTCCTTGCCGTGCATGCTGTGCCGTTCCAGCGGGATGCGCAGCCGTTCCTCGCGGCCTCTGTGCTCTGCCATCTGCCAACACCGGCGGTATCCACCCCAACCTGCCTATATCAATGCAGTGTTTGCTCGCATGGCCGGCTGACAGTGCTCGGAGCCGGACCTTGCACTACCTGAAGCGTCACACATGGCAGTCGATGCTCTTTTTGAAACCGCAGGAGATCAATGCGGCGGGCGTCGCGCGCATGGTGCGCCAGCTGACGGTGCTGCAGCCGGGTCTCGCCGCCGCCGGCGCCGCGGGCGGCCAGTTCCGCCCCGAGGCGGTCCGCGTCTTCGAGCGCGCGCGCACCTACTACACCCTGCTCACCTACTCCGCCGACAGCCTGGTGAAGGTCGCGGCGGATCGCCCCGGGCGCTTCACGCCATCAGAGTACCTGGCGCTGCTGCAGGTGCGAGACTCGTCGACTGTCCGGGAACAGAAAGTATAGGACATATTGTACAAGACAACGGCGTGGGAAAGGTACTGGCAGACCGCCCGGGGCGTTTCACGCCGTCAGAGTACCCGGCCCTGCTGCAGGTCTGGCGTTCCTTCTCTGCCCTGGCACCTGCAGCTGGTGCACTCTGAGCTTGCGAAGGCCAGTGGCCATCCGTCATGCGGCAGTGGGGAGACGGAACGGACATGGTACGGAACGCAGTTCTATGGCGGTGCCCGTACTGCAGTACAATTTAGTCCAGCCCAGTGCAGTTCGCTGTAGACATTATCTGACGCGCGCACGCCGCCGCGACGCCCTGGCTGCCTGTACATGAACACCTTTCGCACACTGCTGTGCAGGTGACGGTGCCTGACCGGTATGTGACCAGCGAGCACCGCTCGCAGCTGCAGCGTATTGTCGCCCCCGGCGGCGCCCGCGGCCTCAACGCCTTCCGCGCCATGCGCGTTTCGTGAGGCGGCTGCCGTGCGCCGCCGCACCTGTGCAAACGGCTTGAGCGCCTTCCATGCCACGCGCACCTTTCAGAGCAGCGCTACTGCTGGTGGGCTGCGAGGTTGCCGTGCCATGAATCATCTCTCGACGACGGCAGGTGCTTGCATGCGCGCTGCAGCAGGTCGCCTGTATAGCCTGAGGCTGCATTATCGCGGCGGTACGACGTGGCAAGCCGGCATTACCTGTGTGATCTCCATGGTCCGCGGCAAGCGTTGCCCCCATGCACGGTTCAAAACTGGTAGAGCTTCTGGATTAGTAACCGAGTCGTCATCTTGGAGGAGACAGTATTACGTCTTCAGCCCGTCTGAAAATACATCCACGCACGTCCTCATTTCCCACAACTTGCTTTGCACAATTACTCACTGTCTCAAAGCAGTAACAAAACAGCGATCCCACACTCTGAGCAACAGGCACAGCAAACAACCAGCTAACAGCGCAGCCATGACGCTCAACGTCGCACAGCCCACGAAGGAGCAGATCGCGAAGGATCCTCGCGCGTTCTCACTGTTCGCCCAGGCCCAGCACCAGAGCAGCGGCCTCAACCAGGTCTCTGACTTGCAGAAAATGCTGGTGTACATAAACACACAGAATGAGGCATTTACTGGCTTCTGTGCAACTACTCCGGCGGCTGCAGCCTTTGTCCGTGCACCGCATACTCATGAGTCATTTATAGAGGCCCCGCACATAGTTTTTAATTCGCGTTGGTGCGTTTCGCGGGTGGCGTCACGGGCTGTGACGTACTGCTTGCGCGATGCGTTTTTGCATATATGCTCACTTCGTCTATGTTTCATCGAGGCGTGCAGGCTTACGGCTTTTAAAATCAATACGATTCTGATCCCCAGGATGAGCTCCTGAGCCTGGCGAAGAAGTATGGCAACTCGAAGGCTGCTGAGGAGGTTGCCAACTCCAGCGGTGAGGCTTCACTCTGACCGATGAGCGCCTGACCTTGCATCCAGTTGACAGGGCTCTTATCCCGCGCCAGATCTTGACCTCCCCTTGCAGCAGTGACGACGCTACTAAATTGTCATCTGCTCTACATATGATTAGTAATAGCTGCCGACTGCGGCTGAGAAAGTGTGTATGGCTGTTTGCCTAACATTCACAATTGCATACGCTCTGCGGCAAGCGCTGGCACAATGTGACACTCCGCACGTCTCCTGCCACGATGTTTGCCCGGAAATACTGCGCTTCAAATTGCATGACATCCCGCCACCAGTGGTGCTGACACCTGTGCTTCTAACTGCACTGCAGGCGAGGTGTCATGGGACAAGATCATCGCGGCCTTCGAGGCGCCGGCGACGCCCGAATTCGAGGGCAAGGAGCAGGTGCAGGACCACAAGCACGGCACCCGCGCCATCGGCATGGCGGCGGTCGACGAGAAGGGCCACCTCGAGCCACACGTGTTCACCCGCCGCACCCCCGGCCCCGACGACATCCACATCCAGGTGCGCCTCTCTTCTTTTGTGTCCTCTCGTGTTGCTGTCTGTTCAAGCGTTTCCTATGCTGCTGCATCCTCCGCCTCCTGTGCTGCCGCATCAATGTGCATGCTTGCAACACGCACTGTGGACTTCCCAGCTCATGGCACCTGGTAACGTCATTGCCTTCAGCTGTTTGCGGCAAGTTCATTCCTGTGACTTTATGAGACGAACTCTCAAGCGGGTTTCCGTTGTTCTGCAGGTCGCGCACTGCGGCATCTGCCACTCGGACCTGCACCAGGTCCTCAACGAGTGGAAGAACACCAAGTTCCCGTGCCTGCCAGGCCACGAGATCACCGGCATCGTCACCGAGGTCGGCGCCAACGTGACCAAGTTCAAGGTGCGCCTGTCCCTGCACATCACCCTGTGTGCAGCAATACTGCACTTGACTGTGCTGAGGAGATTCAATAGGTGGCGCTGAATGACACTGACCAATCAGGCACACCAGGCAGCCAAACTCAGGCTTGCACTCCATGCCCCCGCAGCCCTCAAGCTGCCATTATGATCTGGCTTGACATTGACTCCAGCTTGTTGTACTCTGAACGTGCGCATCAATCTGATCGCAGGTGGGTGACCGTGCGGGCGTGGGCTGCATGGTGGACTCCTGCGCCGGCTGCCCGCAGTGCAAGGCCGACGCCGAGCAGTTCTGCAGCGGCCCCGCCACCTTCACCTACAACTCCCCCGAACCTGGAACCGACGCCACCACCAAGGTGCGCTGCTGCACCTTGTCTATCTTTGTGACGTATAGCATCCTGCGACGCTGCAGCTGGTGCTCAGCCAGCAGTCGTGCCGGGCACTCTCTATTGGCAAGCAACTGCTTCGAAAGTTTCCCCTTCTTGGGCCCCTCTATGCACGATTTTGCTTCGAGCAGACTCACCCATCAAGCATGTCTTGTTAAAGTTTTGCGTCGTTTCTACGCACCGCAGGGCGGCTACTCCAGCCACGTGGTGGTGAATGCCGGCTTCGCTCTGCACGTGCCAGACAACATCAGCCTGGCGGGCGCGGCGCCGCTGCTGTGCGCCGGCATCACAGTGTACTCGCCGCTGCGGCACTACGGCCTGGACACCCCCGGCATGAAGCTCGGCGTCATCGGCCTCGGCGGCCTTGGCCACATGTACGTTTCTGCTCCTTCCCTTTCCTTATTTCTCTGTATCACTTTTACATTGTCTCCCCGCTCCCCACATTTGTGAATGACTCGATTATGTGGCCGCTCTTCATGCCTGCCGGCGAGCCTCCGCGTGCTCGCCGTCACCCTCATAGGCTCGCCGTCACCCTCATGGGCTCAGTCTCTGCTTGGCTCGGCACAAGTCTCAAGCACGCCTCTTGTTTGAGATTGCAGCTGACCTTGCCGTGCTGGAACACTCTGCAGGGCGGTGAAGATCGGCAAGGCCATGGGGCTGGAGGTGACGGTGCTGTCCACCAGCGAGAACAAGCGGGAGGAGGCCACCAGCCGCCTGGGCGCGGACCACTTCGTGGTGTCCAAGGACAAGGAGCAGATGGGCAAGATCGCCAACAGCCTGAACGGCATCATCGACACCGTCTCTGCCAATCACCCGCTTCCCGACTACCTGGTGAGGGTTCCTCTTACCGTTGTTTATTGTTTGCTCCACAAACAGGTCTCTCAATCGTGCTCGGCATCATCGTCAAGCACGCACTGCCCTGGCTCCAGACGACTTGGGCAACCGCGCCTCACGCCTTGGCCGATAACCGCTAATGGTGGCCACAATGGCTATCCCCCCAGTTCTTCTCGGCACCTGCAGGGGCAGGTCACACTGCCCTTCACAAAACAGTGCCTGATGTCCTTCTGTTGTGCCCGTGTCGCAGGCGCTGCTGAAGCTGGACGGCAAGCTGATCACCGTCGGCGTGCCGCCGGAGCCGCTGCAGCTGCCCACCCACGCCCTCATCTTCGGGTGAGCACAACTCACGTCGGGGTGTAGGACTTTCAGCAGCAGCGACACCTGTCCTTGCTGATCGCCTTGAGGCAGAGCCTGCGCCAATGCCAGCAGAGCTCTGCTCACTGCTGCCCTCACGGGAGCAGTACAGCATGATACGCCCCAGCGCCCTGCATCATCTGGCGTCACTCTGCCGCGGTGCCGCCTGGCCCCAGCGTCATAGACACCCACCTCCTCGTGTATGCTGCCCCCTTGCTGACGTGCAAAACCTGTGCGTGCAGACGCAAGCTGGTGGGCGGCAGCCTCATTGGCGGCATCAAGGAGACCCAGGAGATGCTGGACTTCTGCGGCAAGCACAACATCACTGCCGACGTGAGGCGCTTTAAAACCCTGCACCGCACACTCCTGCGCGCGATCTGTGTAGCAGTTGCTGTACGTGTTCGTCAGCCCCCGCTGTTTGCACTGTGCACGAGCATGTGACGAAGGTCTGCTGATGTCTGACTTGTTATGGCGTGAGCTACAGATCGAGGAGATCCCGGCGTCATACCTCAACGAGGTATGCTGGAAAGCTGCGGCATGTTAGCAACGTTTGTAGCAACATGCTGCCTGATTGCACCTGTAGTCATGATTTTCATACTGGAAAGGTGGCTGATTGTGGCTCAAACTGGGCTCCAAATTTGCTGGATGTGGTCGCAGGCGATGCAAAGGATGTTGAAGAGCGACGTCCACTACAGATTTGTCATTGATGTGCAAGCGTCTATGATTGGTTAGTGCATCCCAAGATCCCCGTCAGTCGTTTTTTTCTGTGTTTCTATGGCAGCGCGTGCAGCTAATCAAGGCTGAGTATGCCAACATTGGGCACATCTTTAGATGCCATTCTTTTCCTGCCGGGACAAATGCACAGTGCGTTCCCGGCGGCGTAATCTTTCAGCTGTGACCCTCCGTCCTTCACAATGACATTACGTCGCAATGCTCGGAATGCAGCAGTGTTCAGCAGTGGTGCAATGTAAGCGTGCTGCTGAATCCGCACCCAGTTTGGGTTTGACCATGTGGCTGTAACACTGAAATGACGATCAATTGATATGCGGCATTGATCCATTGACACCAGCCGGTGAAGCACCCTCATTCACTTTGGTAGCAATCATTCGATTCGCCAGAAATACTTGCTTTCGGTGTATCACTGATCCCTTCACTCTAGATGTGTCGCCAAAAAATCAAAACTCACATGCCATCATCAACCGTCGCACCGTTTGACACGATTTTCTACAAGCACTTTCCCATGTGATCACAGAGAAGTCTGAAAGCCGTGCCCTGCTGTGCCATTCAGCGAACTTGCGAGATGCAGGCTGGCATTGGTGCCGCTTGCCAGATTTCCATTCAGCAGCGTCCCGTTCAGCAGCGTCCCGTTTGCCAGTGTGCCATTTGCCAGCGTCCCATTGGCAAAGTGGTGGTGCTGCTCGTGCGCGTGCGGCTGGATGCCCAGCTCCTTCAGCACGAAGTGCACTCCTGCATGCATCAGTGGAGAGCAAGGATTGATTGCGGCATGCATCATAGCGGACGGCGTCTTTCAACTGGATCATTGGAGGCATTGGCATGAACTGGCAGATCCAGCGGGAGTTGCAGTGGCGCCCACCTACTAAAAGGAGCGGGTTCCAGACGATGAAATACCTGTCGCGGCATCCAGAATGTCAGCACTAGCGTTTCCACATGAAACAGCAGACAGGACCAAGAGGCGAAGTCAAATTCATTTTTCACGGTACTGCATCAACTACATGCACCCTGCTCACCGCAAGGCATCCAGCATCTGCACCCTGCACAGAGCGCACTGAGCCGGCGTCAGGACCGGCAATCGCCTCTAATTAGCGCAGATTGAAACACGTGTGCCAGTTCAGGACAGACAAATAAGCTTGCGCAGCAGCCCAGTCTGCTGCTATGGGTGCAAGCGCCGCAATCGGCAGTGTGGATTGGGCGCACCATGTGAGATTCCGCGTCTCCCAAGGCCTGTCCGCGAAGATCTGCCGCAAGTCCACCTTTTCCAGACAGACGGGGCACACTGACTTCTTCCCTGCAGGGCAGAGGGAAGAAACACGGGGAACATGAGACCACCTTCGAGCTCAGCACAGTAAGGAAGGGATGGCGCAGTCGCCGGAAATCTGGGCACTGCAGGAAGTTCAATCTGCACATTTGCGCCGATTGAGAGGCTGTAGGTTTGCCAAGGCTGCAGAAGTTGCAGTGAGATTCATGCATGGCAGAGGCGCACCTACAAGCGTCCATCCTCGGATGCACAGAGGGTGGAACAAATGCTTGCCTGCAAGTGTGAAGAAAATCTTCAGACACCAGACAATACCAAAAACGAAATCAGCAACCCCAATCGCACGCGTGGTAGTTCAAACTTGCATTGTAGCTGCACGCTCGCGCTGGCATCGGGCATTGCTTCACCGCCACCGCCACTGAGGTGATTCCGGTGATCACTCAGCTGCAAACAATAAGAGGAAGAATCATAGGAAACTCAAGCGTTGTGAAGTGCAGATGCGAGCACATCTGCAGTGCATCGAAAACTACTTCCCGTTGGAATATTTAGTAGACGTATTACATAAAACACGTTATATATCACTCGCCTCTGAATTGCAGATGCCGCAGTTACTCAGCGAGACGGAGATCCGGCGGGCATTGCCCATGACTGATGCCTGCAGAACACAACAGCAAAGCGAAATCAATATTCGGTGACAACATCATGCAAGAATCTGCCGAGATCTGGGCCCCACGCAGCGGCGCAACCAGCTCATCGTGAGCTGGATCCTCGCGCACTCCAACCAGCCATTCTGCTGCAAAGTCAGCAGTGTTTTCACAGCTCACACGCCACGGATAGACGACAAGGCGGAATGACGGTAGGTACACCCTCTTCCGGCCACCTCAGCAAGATGCGCCCCAGCACGAGGAGTGACGAGTTTCGCTCTAAAGTTTCTAATCAGAGCTGTAGATTCTCACCATGCGGTCTGATGCCACCTCAGCCAGGTCGCGTCCCAGCACGCCAAAGTAGAGGCCGTACCACAGCAGCAGCAGCGATGCGGCCTGCGGCACGCGCGCCAGCCGCAGCAGCGGCCCCGCGCCAAAGACTTCCGCCACCACCAGCACGTATCCGGCCGCGCCCAGGCACACGCTGGCCTGGAGTGCAAACAACAGGTTCCTTGGTGTTCAGGACTTGCAGTCGCGTGTGAAGAGCAGGATTTGGCGACACTCAGCACGTAGCCGGCCGCGCCCAGGCACACGCTGGCCTGGAGTAGTGGCGGCAGGCAATGTTCACATGGAGTAGGTTATATCCAAGTGCTAGGTTTGCACAAAACGCGGCAAGGGTGGCCTGGCACAGCCCCATGTGACTCAACGCAGGGTGGCGTGCATTGACCGGGCTGCTGCAGCACACCTTATGGCTGCCCAGGAACCAGGCGTACACCTGCAGCGGCGGGAGGAGATAAGTCGTCGGCGTTGTGCGCTTCATATACGTCCGAATCATGTTCGGGTTCGCCACACAGTCTCGCCACACAGTCTCGAGCGCATGCGGGCTGCGACGGTCCGTGCTCCAGGGTTGCACACATCACGACACACGCACCCGCTTGGGCGTGGAGCGGTCGAGGACGCGCCGGTTGACGCACAGCGACAGGAAGTAGGCGGTCACGCCGGTGTAGGCCGCCCAGATGGCGCAAAAGCGCCAGAAGGTCAGGTGGAAGGCGATGACGGCGGGGAACAGCCACAGCCCCAACAGCGTCACCTGCGGCACGTGCGGTTTTGTATTGTCAGTGTGGAGTGTGGATGCCAAGTGCAAGCAAAGACGGAGTGTGTCCAGTTGCAGAAGCTTGGCATGTTTGAAGGAGCAGCATCCTTCTTGGCGTTATCAATTGTGTGTGCGACGAACAGCAGAAAGGCTGAGCCAAGCGGTCAGTAGATCTCACCCCCTCGTAGGAGCGTTTATGCCGTCGCTTCCACCACAGCAGCGCGCTCTGACTCCCGATCATGACCGCCTAAACATGTGCACCCGTCACTGAAGCTCACGTGTATGAAATCAAGAAAGCTAGCAGTTTGCAGCTCACTGCAGCCTCGTTTTCGCACAAGGTGTTGTTGCATACGCTGAACACATGTGCTGCATGCTGTGCCGCTGCCGCAGCGGCAGCTCACCAGGACGCAGTAGAAGATCGTGACTGCCTGCCCCACAGACTCCGACTCGTCCTCCTCTCCAGCCGTAGCATTCATGTGCGCGGCACTGAGACCCGTTGTGTTCTGCGATAAGCCGCCCATCGCATGCTGTATGCTAACATTCCGCAGCACCGCAGACGCGTTGCGCAGGGCTTCGCCATGCTCAGCGGACATCGCAGCGGGAGGTTAGCTTATATCATCATAGCGTTACGAACGCAACAGTGAGAAGCTGCGATTCTAAGCCGTGCGCATGCTGCGGGGCCTATTTCGCAGTTGATCGTAGTGAATGCAGTTTCAATTTTGTGCACAACTGCTCTCACAACCGTACAGATGGTCAGTTAGATCACAGCCGGCCGTGTCAGATCCGTGGGCAGCGTACATGTGGTCTGCCGGGGCCTGCGCTGTGCACCCGTTTTGATGCCCAAACACGTGACCGGAAGCAGCGGTGACGCAGCAGGAAGGAGCTTGTAGATTTCACACGCTGAAGCGCGACAAATTCCGCAGATTCTGCACAGCAAAACACCAACACGTTGTCATTGGACCGTGTGCTTTTCATCGCTTGAGTGTCGCAGGGAGCTGCATGCGCCAGGTGGCGACAGAGCTCTGACTGGCGATAATGCAGTCTAGGGGTGCGATTCGGGGGTCCCTGCAGCTCTGGAGGCACGTCAGCGGCCAGGTGCAGCAAGCGCGATGCGTGGGTGATGCGTCGCGGATCTTCCCTGACCCCTCCAGCCTGCAGGGGGACTCGCACCCCAGCGAGAGAGGCGAATTTGGTCAAGTCAGCGGCGCTCCAGTCGAGATCCTGTCCCGGGTGGTGAGCATCCCAGCATTGTTCAGCCGTTCAAAATTTCTGGATTAAAATTCATTGGATTCCATCTTGCGTGCTGAGGATTCTAGGTGCATGACCGATAGGTGGAACTTACGCCTTGTGGCACGGTGCGCAGGCGCACATCTACGCGCCCGCTCGCACAGCCAGCCAGCAGGGGCAGGGCAAGACAGCCACGCTGAAGGCGAAGGGACCAGTCTGGAAGATCGAGTTCGAGGTCCAGCAAAAGTGCGCAATTGTTTTCAACCGAGTGGTTGCGGCGCCAGCACGCTACATGTCCACATGCCTTCAGCATTGCTGAATCGCACTGCTGAGCGTCTGCGTCTGCTGTCACGTCAGCATCAACTGGTCGATGATGCTGCTGCACTCATTCCGTTGTCCAGGAGCTGAGCTATATCACAAGATAGAACACCGCCTTGCTGGAACATTTTCGCAGGTGGCAGAACCCGCTGATCGGCTGGACGTCGACAGCGGACCCGTTGGAGCACATGGCGCGCGCTTCCCTCAACTTTAACACCAAGGAGGAGGTGTGTCACGAGTTTGTTTCTGTTCACTCCCCCTTCCTTGCCATGTCGATCTGGGTCTCCCAAACGTCTTTGGCGGGGCTTGCCGTGCTCCACGAGATTGGCAAGCATCACACGATGACTTGAAACCATCTGCGTCTTGCGAATCCACTTTATCAGGCCGTCGCGTATGCGGAGAAGTGCGGGTACACGCCCAACGTGCGGCTACCCAACACGCGGCGGCCGGACCGCCTGAAGCGGTTCGCCGGCTATGGCGACAACTTCAGGTGTGAGATGCTGCACGACACCAGATTCTATGAGCCTGAAACTGTCGAGATGAGACCCAGCTCTGATGCTTAAAGCCACTGCAGCGCGTGACATGGCAGGGAAGAAGGTGCATGTTTGTTTTAGACATGCATTGCATGGCCAGCTCATGACCCTGGCTGCATCTTGCTTGTTCACATAAGAGCACGAGCATGCCTGCACCACATTCTACCTGCAAGAAGATTACATCACATGAGCGGCAGGCGCATGCTGCTAATGCTTGTCGAGCAGCGCGACACCTCTGCAACAGAGTCCCACCGCACTTTTTCGATGGGGTCCAATCTGCGACTGCAGCGTGAAGCGGCACGGCTACCCAATTGGCGGCATGCGCTCGGAGTCGCCGCTCAAAAAGCAGCCGGCCACGGAGGAGATGCACATGGAGTCAGACGGCGAGACGGCGGGCGCCAAGGCGGCCGACGAGCCCGCGAAGGAGCAGCCGGCGGAGGAGAAGGCGGCCAAGAGGGCGCCCGCCAAGCGCGCCTCCAAGAAGAAGACGGACGGCTGAGGGGCGGTTGCGGGGGTTCGGGTAGCGTACTTAGGGCACTTGCCTTGAACTTGCGGGGGTTCGGGGAACACAGGGCGAATATAATTCGGGGTGGTAATCGAGCAGGCAACTGGAGTGCGGCATGCCGCGGAGTGTGCAACGCGATGTTCGTGGGCTGCTGGTTGTAAATGAACGTTGATTTACACTCAACATGCCAACACATACCTACAACGCTCACACACTCACACACGAAGAGCCGAACGACGACAATTGCCTCAGGAGGGGTCATGCCAAGTCAATCCGGGCTGATGGCGTCCCAGATCTGGCCGAAGAGGCCGCTTGCCGCCTCGCCCGCCTCGCCGCCGCCCTCTGATAGGTCCTGCCCCCAGCCCGCCTCCTCGCCGCCCCAGTCGTCGCCGCCCAGGTCTGCGGCGCCCTCGCCGCCTGCCGCATCCCCGCCGCCGCCGCCGCCCCAGCCGCCCCATCCCCCGCCGTCGCCGCCCGCGGCTTCCGAGCCGCCGCCCCCGGCAGGCTGGTCCTCCGCGGCGCCGCCGCTGGACGCGGCGCCGGCCTCGGCGCCGGCGGCGCCCCCCGCCGCGCCCCCCGCCCCTGCGCAGATGCACATTCGTGTATGAGCTCTGTTTCTGCCCTGGATCCCCCTTGCCAATTTCACAGCAACCCTCAACCGGACCTGGCTGTAGGGGCACGGAGCAGACAGCTGGCAGCAGCTGGTCAGACCGCGTAATACATACGAGTGTGCTACAAGCCGAAATCGTCAGTGGACTGAAGGACAGGCCAGGCTACCGGAATGGTAACAGATCCTGCACCTGCGCCGGCGGCGCCCTCCGCTGCTGTCCCGCCGCCTGCCTCGCCACCCTCTGCCCCCTCCCCAGCCTCGACGCCCGCATCCTCCGCAGGGTACTGCACGTACATACGAGCAAGAGCCCTTCAGGAGCGATGACCATCACGAAGCCTGATGTTGCAGCCAGCCGTCAAGGACATGGAAGGGCGAAAACGTGGTCAGCGCATGTTTCGGTGGGAGCAGCTGCAGATGGTGGACGCATTGCAGATGTGGAAGAGGAACCGTACCGCTGGGAACGGCATCGGCATGAAAAACGGCATCATACCTGCAGATAGCAATAGCAGTGATGCGAGCAGTCGTGATGTCAGCGGTGCATGGAATAGCACAGCATGCAAAGCGGCCAATGAATGATCAATCGAATGATCCTCAGAGCGACGTCAATGTCACCATGTCCTCAATGCACCCGGTCTACGCATGCAAGAGAACAGGTTGTTGCCGTCGTGCTGGCAGGCTCGGCAAGCCCCAATCAGACAAGAATGGCGTCATGCCTGAGCCCTGGGAATGCTGGCTGAAGCTGCAGTCACGAAAGGACAGCCATGTTAGCTACGCATCAGGATGCATATTCGTTTTGAAGCCAGCACCAACATGCCGATGTTGTGCAGCACAAAGTGCTCCGAGTGAGGATACTGCTCACTAGTCGAAGTCGATGGAAATCGCCGCCGCCAGCACAGCAGACCGCTCGGTGATTCCCAGTCCCCGCACCACGTCCTGCAGAAGGATCAGAAACCAAAATCAGCATCTGCTGACTTCGGCATAGGGCAGTGCAAAAGTTTTGTAACGAGGGAGAAAATGCATAACTCCCTGCCCACGGCGACGATCGCCGTGCGCGACCCAGAGGCGTGAAAATCTGAGCCACATTTTGCCATACTATATGCATCACAGGGTGGCCACAGGGCCGCGCCGCCCGTCAGAGCTTGATAACTGTGTTTGGAATCGGATCTGAGCTGCTGCGGTGCCGCCGTCAGCTCTGCGCTGCGCCAGCAATTTCTGTCCAGGCCACGTGCAAAACCGTGACAAAACTTTTGCACTGCCCTATAGAACGCGCATGGCTTACAGGAATGTGCCAAGGTGAGTCGGACACCCTCGCACGCCATGATTTATGTTTGGCGATATGCGGTCGAATGGGATTGCAGACCAGCAGCACGAATCAAAGCACTGCTAAAGATCCTTGACAGTGACTCACCAGCTGGTCGCCGGCCTGAGTGGGGATGACGGCCAGCTCAATGCGCGCCTTGGCCAGCGGCGTCACCAGCGGCAAATGTTGAGCATATCTGAAAGGATGTGGAACAACATAGCAGATGTGACTCACCAGCTGGTCGCCGGCCTGGGTGGGGATGACGGCCAGCTCGTTGCGTGCCTTGGCCAGCGGCGTCACCGGCGGCCGCGGCTTGTCTGGGTGCGCCGCTGCGATTGCGTTGGCCATGTGCTCTGCCGCGGCCGCCGGGCTCTCCCCAAAGTGCACCACGTATTTGCCTGCAGCACGTTGCCACAAGGTGCTCTGTGTCGCTCAAGCTCAAGGTTTCGAGGAATGCCGCAGCATGATGTGAAGCAAGCACAGCCACCGGCGCGTGGCTCTGCCTTAGCTTGGCACGAAAGGCGCACCCGCATCGGTGAACAGCTCCTTGCCAAAGCCCTGGAAGTTGCGATCGATGAGCGCAAGCACACCTGCAGAGTGACAGCACAGAAGACGAATAATCAGAGACAGTCCAGTGTTGCTTTGTGAAATAACACAATCAGCAGACTGAATATGTCGTTGGCAGGAATACGACGCCAGCTCAGGGCACAAGTCAAGCAAAACGCACCGCCGTTCTGGTCGCGCAGCACGAACTCCCATGCCAGCAGCCCGCCGTCGATGGTGGCAAACTGGCGCTGCCCCAGGTACAGGTCGTACTTGCGGCGCCACATGTGCCAGCGCTGGTGCACCTCGCCCACCGTGGCGCCCGTGCCGTCCTCGATGAAGATCGAGCTCTGCGTCACGCCCAGAAGCGCAATTTGACTGAAATGCATCGCTGTGCTCGGGCCTGCTGGCTGTTCGACATGCACTCATGCAGTCGCATGAGCGCACCAGAGCTACATTTCTTGCGCACTGCATGCGCAGCAGGACCGCACTTGTGCTTTCTGAGCGCTCTTTGCTGCAAGCACAGCAGGACTGCGCTCACGTTGATGAAGTAGAAGGGGCGCCGCACGCGGCAGATGATCTGCGAGCCGTCAGGTGTGAACACCGTCGCGGTGAACGGCCGCCGCCGGCGCAGCAGCTGGCGCCCGACTGCCGTGCCCATGCCGCCGCCCTCCTCCGCCAGCAGCGCGACAGTTTCGCCTGCGGAAGCCAACATCGCGTTGGTGCAGGCAGTGCGAGTGCGTGAAGGATGTGGAGTTCAGATAAAAGCCTCAAAACCCTCAAAATTCCAAAATAGACCGGCCTGACCTGCTTCGTTGAGCACGGTATACTTGTTGGCTTGTTCAAAGCCCAGGATGACAGTGCCCCTGCAAAATGGATGAGGATTTGAACATGCTGCGCAAGCTCAAAAGGATTCCGCATCTGCCAAGGCGCATGGCATCATGGCATACATGCCCCGCACGCAACAAAAAAACCTACAAATACGCCACAGCGCACATCAGTAAGGCAGTGCCCGCCATGCATACACTCAGCTCACCACTCTATGTTGCGGGTGATGATGAGCGCTGGATGGTCCACCACCTTTGCAATCTGCGATTGCACAATGCAAACACAGTGGCATGCAATTCCCGGCTGTAATTCCCCCCCATGATGCGGCAGTCCGAGTCACCAGCGATTTTTCCGGTGAAATGTACGATCGTCAGGTAGGAGCTGCAAAAAATAGCATGACTTACGTCCACGGCGTCTGCTGGAGCCTCTGATGGCACAATTTCATTGCCTGCCTCCGCAGCGCTTTCTGCCAGCACCGGCTCTGCGTCGTAGGTCGTCGGCTTTGCCTGGGCCTGCCGCTGCTGCTCCTTTCGCTGGCGCTCCAGGGCGGCCTGCACCCGCTTGTTGACCTTCGGCCTGGTCGCGAAGCTCCTGTGCGGCTGGCCCGGCACATGCAGCGCGGCGGCGGGCGAACACGCCGGCCATGGCAGGACCTGTCGCTCAGACGCTACATAATCGCTGCTGACTGAGCTGCTGCGGATGCTGTCGTATGAATGGCTGAGAACAGTGAGCGCTGGCAGCGCTGCAGCCCATGCCTGCCTTGAGGCACCGGGTTGCTGCAGAAGCTGGACTTTGCTGGTGGCAGTCAACAGCCTCGATGAGGCAAGCAGCCGCACAGCGCGCCTCATGAGCGCATGAGGTTCAACGAAGCCGGCAAGCTGTGCAACGTGGGCAGAACGGTGTGTGCGCCTCTTCCGGAATCTTTTTAAGCCCGATTGAAATTTTTTCGACGAATACCAGCAAACTCTGCGCAGACTTGCTCTTGCTCAACCAGAAGCGCGACCAACGGAATGCCGCAAATTACGTCGGAACCGGTCAGAAAGGCAGGCTCGCGAACAGCATTTCGTAATCCCACGTGAGGGACTCAAATTACAAACCAGCTGTCGCTGTCTCGCATGCTCCGAAACAGGCGCACAGCACGGTTGTCCCGTTTGCGTGTGACTGTGTTACAGCCATTCCGGGATCGCCAGACGCAGGCTCAGCATGTGTGCAGTGGCAGCGTAGGCGCTCCCTGTACACAGCTCGCAAGTCAGCAGGATCCAGAGGGCAGGCTCGGAAACAAGTGCAAGCTTGCTGTCGCCACGATGGAGGACGTCATGGCAGCGCCTGCGCCGCTGAACGCCAAGGTGAAGAGTCTGATGCTGGCCCAAGGATGCATGCGCAGATTGCCATGAAACTCAGGTTCTTGTGCCTGTAGGATGGCATAGCTTTCGGATCGTGCTCAGACTGCACCTGTGACCATGCAGGCCAGCAAGGCGAAGGGCAAGGCTGCAGCTGCCGCACCTCGCGCCCCGCTGGCGCCCAGCAACGCGGTCAATGTGGCCAAGCCCACGGCCAAAGCCAAGGCCATCGAGGATGTCTACAAGAAGATGACGCAGCTGGAGCACATCCTGGCGCGCCCGGACACGTACATTGGCAGCGTGGAGCAGCAGCAGCTCGCCATGTGGGTGCACGACGGCCTGAAGATGAATCACAGGCTCATCACCTTCACGCCGGGCTTCTACAAAATTGCCGACGAGGTCATCGTCAACGCGGCGGACCACAGCGCCCGCAACCCGCTCGGCTCCGCCCTGCCCATGACCATCCTCAAGGTCGCCGTCGACGTGGTGCGCCGTTTGTATCTGCTTCTGTGGCAAGACGCCGCAGTTGCATGTGTTTTGCGGCTGTTGCATTGCCGCTTCATGCTGTGCAGCACGACTCCACGCCTTGCAGCGAGCAGTCCAAGAGCGGCCGCTGTTTTCACACGCGCAGGACGCGGGCACCATCAGCGTGTACAACGACGGGCCCGGCATCCCGGTGGAAATGCACAAGGTGGAGAAGGTGTGGCTGCCGCACATGATCTTTGGCCAGCTGCTGACGGGCTCCAACTACGACGACAACGAGCAGAAGGTGGGAGTTCATTCAGGGACTGTCTGCTAAAGACTGCGTCCTTGCCGCTCTGGAAAGGATGCTGCGTCGTAGTGCCAGGCAATGCGGTCGTAATGCTGTCTGCTGAAGTGAGATTGCAGTGCAGAGGTGTTAAGTGCACTGTGTTTGCTCTCTTGAAATGGGCATTGACTGCCTTGAAATGCCCTGCGACCTGCAGACGACCGGTGGGCGCAACGGCTACGGCGCCAAGCTGGCCAACGCCTACTCGCGCGAGTTCGTCGTGGAGACCGCCGACGGCGCCAACACCGGCAAACGCTACAAGCAGGTGTTCCGCGACAACATGAGCGTCAGCGATGAGCCGCGCATCACCGACTGCGCTGCCAAGGACAACTGGACCAAGGTGCCGCCATGCCAGACCTGCTCTGTGCTTGTAGTCATCTGTTCGGACTGTTGTGCGCAGCGTCAGTCAGGAGTGGATTTGCCAGTCTCCTTGGAGGTGTGCATGAGCGCGACACACATGTATGAGTTCTCCCGGACCTCAGCGCGTCCAGTCTGCAGATTAAGACGGCTGGATAGTTGCCTATCCTGTCCCAAGCTGGAGATGCATTTCCGTCCTTTAAATTCTTTTCTACAAACCAGAAGCTTTGACTCCCTTACTGCGAACCCCTGTGCAGATCACCTTCAAGCCGGACCTGGCACGCTTCGGCATGACGCACCTGGAGGAGGACAGCGTGGCGCTGCTGCGCAAGCGTGTGTATGACATGGCCGGCGTCCTCGGCAAGCACGTCAAGGTGCGTGCCGTCGCAGCGCTTCCTATGCGACTTGACACAGCATTTCCCAGTCCTGCCCTGCTTCTGTGCTGGCACCCTGCCGATAGCACAGCCGGGCGCGTCCTCAAAGGACTGGCAGCTTGCCTCATAGGGGCTGCGCTGCTGGACGGCGCACACGATTTGCTCTCTCGCAACATGTTTGCCCTAATCGGCGGCCACAGGTGCACTTCAACGGCGAGCTGCTGAAGGTGAAGACGTTCCAGGACTACTGCGACCTGTACCTGGGCGACGTCCTCAAGGTGCGGCCCTCAAATCGGAGAAAGACATCACTCGACAGCGTTCTTCACTAATGTGCTGCCGCGGCGCTGCCACTGTCAGCCTGCAACCTGCGCCTTGCAAGCTCCAGGACCCGCTGCACCCCTGCTAGGCTTTGTTCCATTTCGCACGGACCTCAACTCGGCTCCCAATGCTGCTGCCTCCAGGGCGGGGAGCAGCGCGTGTACAAGCAGATCAACGACCGGTGGGAAGTGTGCATCGCGCCTTCCGACGGCCAGTTCCAGCAGGTAACTTTCCGCCCATGTCCAGGATTTGCGGTCTATCGCATTTAGCCTTCTCTGTAGATCCCGCCACTCGTCGCTGAGCTTTGTGGGCCATTCATGGCGCACAGTATGCATGCCAGTCTTTGTCGAGACCAGGGATAGGACGTCAGGGTGGAGCCTGCCAACATGCTTGCTACGCGCTGCCGTAGGTCAGCTTCTGCAACGCCATCTGCACCAGCAATGGTGGCAAGCACGTCGACTATGTCACGGACCAGATCACCAAGTGCGCTTTCCTCAGTTCAGGCAGCATCCCTACGCCAGCTGCATTCTCAAGATATTTGCCAGGTGGGTGCCATTCACTTTCTGTTTGAAGATGTGCTGCACATTGAATGTGGACGACAATTTGCAGCGTTAGAATGTCGAGCTGCTGACGATCTTCTGTTCGACTGGGCAGGTATGTGGTGGAGGTCATCACCAAGAAGAACAAGAAGGCACAGGTCAAACCGTACATGGTGAAGAGCCACCTGCGAGTGTTCGTCAACGCCCGCATCAACAACCCCACCTTCGACTCCCAGGTGCGCCGGCCTGCTTCATCCACCTGTGACTCCAATCTCCCTCTCGTCATTCCATGGGACCTGCGATCCTCATGCATTCCGTCTCCGTCAACCCTCTCGACCTCAGCCAGCCACGCGGAACAGTTGACACGTTACATCCTGGTGCTCAAATGCTGCAGAGCTGGACTTCTCTTGACCTCCTCTGCAAACCTGTGCACGACCTGCCTCAGACCTCCCATGCTCCACGACTGTGTCATATGAACTGACGCATATTTGTCTTCACCGCTCCGCAGACAAAGGACACGCTGACGCTCAAGGTGTCCAGCTTCGGCTCCAAGTGCGAGCTGGAGGATGCGCTGCTGAAAAAGATTGCAGCCTGCGGCGTGGTGGACCTGGTCACCTCCTTCGCTAAGTCCAAGGAGGAGCGGGGCCTCAAGAAGGGCGACGGCGCCAAGCGCAGCCGCCTCGTTGGTGCGGGACCGTTCCTGGCTGGAAGCTGGTTCTATGCTGGTGTCCTGCACCAGCACTCATGCTGCTGCTGTTGGTTCGCTTGGTTCGCTTTCCAGGTCCTCACGTTATGTTGAGAATGATGCGTGCGCGCAGGCATCGCCAAGCTGGACGATGCCAATGACGCGGGCACGAAGCACTCGCAGGACTGCACGCTCATCCTGACGGAGGGCGACTCCGCCAAGACGCTCGCCGTCGCAGGCCTCTCCGTCGTCGGCCGCGACCGCTTCGGCGTCTTCCCCCTGCGGTCAGTCAACCTTGTACATATTCTCATGTTGGAGATGGGAGGCGTGCGGGCGGATATACTGACAGATGTTGTGCCGTTTGCGCAGGGGCAAGCTGCTCAATGTGCGAGACGCCAATGCGCTGCAGATCACCAACAACACCGAGATCCAAAACATCAAGCAGATCATGGGCCTGCAGCATGGCAAGGTGCGCGCTTGACATTGCGTGCTATGTTGAAAGCACCTCGTTTTAGCTCAACCACATCGACTGCTGGACTGCGCGGTTGCCGCATCCTACCCAGATCATGCCCATGTCGAAAGCCAGTGCCCTGACCGCAAGGAAAGCTGCCAAGAATGCTGAGCCCTGACCGACGGAATGTATCACTTCTGCAGGACTACAAGGACACGGCGTCGCTGCGCTACGGGCACATCATGATCATGACGGACCAGGACCACGACGGCTCCCACATCAAGGGTCTGCTCATGAACTTCATGCACCACTTTTACCCCTCGCTGCTCAAGGTCCCCGGCTTCCTCATCGAGTTCATCACGCCCATCGTCAAGGCGCGTTCTTATCTACTGGCTCGTCCTGTTCTGAGACTCGTGCTGTGCTCGCCGCCAGGACTATCTGTATTCTGTGCCACAAAGCAGCCTGTGTTTGGGAACGGGCTCTGCGCTGGGGGGACTGTGCGTGTCGCTGTTGATGACAGAGGCCGCTGTGAAACAGTCCAGGCGCTTCAGTGGTTCTTGGGGATTGCTAATCCGTGATAAGTTCGCTGCAGGCGCGCAAGGGCAATAAGACGGAGGTGTTCTACACCATGCCGCAGTACGAGTCCTGGAAGGAGGCGCACGGCGCCGATGGCTGGAAGGTGACGAACCTGCATGATGAAAAGCTCGTCGGTGCACTTTCAGCCTGCGCGTCAGGCCTCAATGACAGCTGCCCATCCGCTTCACCAGCGCACTTTGCCGACCTGCTGTTTGGCACCCAGACCCTTGAAGGAACAATGTATGACTGCTGCAGACCAAGTACTACAAAGGGCTGGGCACCTCCAACACGGACGAGGCGCGCGAGTACTTCACCCAGATCGACATGAACCGCAAGGAGTTTGTGTGGACGGGTGCGCCGATCTACATGTTGCACTCTAGGCAGCTGTCGCTTGCGTCTGTGGGTGGCATCCAGTCGGCAGCAGGCTGCTGCATTTCCTTCCTTGACTCTTCTGCCATCCTGGTGCATCATCGTCAAAGCCGAAAGCTGGGTGTTCGAAGTGATGCAGGCGACTCGGACGGGGAGGCCATCCAGATGGCGTTCGGCAAGAAGCAGGTGGAGGACCGCAAGGCGTGGCTGTCGCAGTTTGTGCCCGGCACATTCCTCGACTCAGAGGCGTCCCAGATCTCCTACTCCGACTTCGTGCACAAGGTGCGCCGCATGTGTTGGTGCCTCTGTTCGAACCTCTCATAGATGATCTGCTGCCCATTGCGGGGCACCGTCAAGCCATGCATCTGGCAGGCTGCCATTTTGTCATGCAGGCACTGCTGCAAGTGTGTACTGCACAGCTCTGTCAGCGAAGCTGTAAGCCATGCCCATGGCTATCGCCAGGACTTTGACGATTGCTGAAGGCTGTCTTTGTCCCTGAAACCTAAAACACTAATGTCGTGCCGCCCCTGGACGCAGGAGCTGATTTTATTCTCACGCGCGGACCTGGAGCGCTCCATCCCCAGCATGGTGGACGGCCTCAAGCCGGGTCAGCGCAAGATCATGTTCAGCTGCTTCAAGCGCAACCTGAAGGAGGACATCAAGGTGTGCGCCAGCGTATGACGATGCAGCATGCCGAGCAGTCAGATCTGCAATACATATTACGCGCACTGCACCACGCGTAGTACCTACATCCGGTGGCACTCAAAACGTACATTGACGTCCTGACAGCCGTGGGTCAACCCGAAGTGCCACTGCAGGGCTCTTTACTTCATTGTGTCGCCAACAACTTGCCTGAAGCATCAATGCTACCCAAATATCAGGTGGCCCAGCTGGCGGGTTATGTAAGCGAGCACGCCGCATACCACCACGGCGAGGCCAGCCTGGCGGGCACCATCGTGGGCCTGGCGCAGGACTTTGTGGGCAGCAACAACGTCAACCTGCTGGTGCCCTCGGGTGAGTGATGCAGGACCGGCTCGCTGTGCAAACCGCATCTGCTGCAGCAACTGCGCCAGCAGGATGATGCCGGCAGCTGCTGCGTATTCAGACAGTTCACTCGCTGTTCAAGCATGGACACTCCAGCTGCAAGAGGCACATGCTCTGTGCTGTGGTGCATGCTTAGGCTCACCGTGAACATGTGCCATCGTGTGTAGGCCAGTTCGGGTCGCGGGTGGCAGGCGGCAAGGACGCCAGCTCCCCCCGATACATCTTCACGCGGCTGGCGGCGCTCGCGCGCCACGTCTTCAACAAGGCGGACGACTGCCTGCTGACCTACCTCAACGAGGAGGGCCTGGACATCGAGCCCGAGTGGTGCGTTCAGCTTTCTGTTCAGCTCTGTCATGCTGTCTGGCAGCGGCTTTCGCCTCACGACTGCGTCAATCAGTACCTGAATGTCAGCGACTTGCACCTGAGCAATCAGATCCATGCAGATCCCGAGGTGCTCACCACATACCGCATGGTCAGCGATAAATGGCGCAGGGTGCTGTGCTGCACGAGCTCGTCAGCTTTGATGATGAAATCGAATGCGCCGTCCTGCAGGTACATGCCCATCCTGCCGCTGGTGCTGCTGAACGGCGCTGAGGGCATTGGCACGGGCTGGTCCACCAGCATCCCCAACTACAACCCGCGCGATGTGGTGGCCAACGTCAAGGCACTGCTTGCGGGGCAGACCATGACACCTATGCAGCCCTGGTACAAGGTGCGCCTCTGTTCTGTCGCTTCCCTCGAACAGAGCCTGCAGTAGCGCGCCGCGCAGAGGACGACACATGCAGTTGCTCCTTCCTGTCGGCTTGATCCCCGCATCTTCTGCCGCCTGCTCTGCCTGTGACAGAGTGCTGCAGCACCAGGGCTAGGACTGTTTTCTGCTTGACCCCTCAAGCATCTTTGTAAGTGCAACTTTCAACCCATGATGTCATGCTTGCTGCTCAGGGCTTCCGAGGTACGATCCACGAGATCGACTCCAAGACCGCAGGCAAGTCGTACGCCATCAACGGCACCATCTACCAGGTACCCTTTTGCACACTGCTGTCCGGCGCTGCATGACCTGAGGCGTGCATCGCATGCAGCCAGGCTGTCAGCTATGCATCTGTGCTCAATGAATCTGCGAGTCTCGACTTTCTGTGCAGGTTGCGGTCGCGCTGCAGCAGTCCTTGCAGTCGCAGTATTGCAGTTTGGACAGACTTATGGACTATCTAATCTTCTCTATTCCAGAGTACTCAATAATCAGCGCCATACTCCCACTGCGCAGCTGGACGAGCGCACGATGCAGGTGACGGAGCTGCCCATCCGCAAGTGGACGCAGGACTACAAGGAGTTCCTGGAGGGCCTCATCAAGCCGGAGAACCCGGCAGCGGAGGCGCCGCTGCTGCTGGACTTCCGGGACAACAGCAACGAGGCGAAGATCAAGATGACGCTGCAGTTTGCCGGCGCCGCCAAGCTGCAGGCGCGCACCTGCGCTCTTACCCTGGCACATCTGCAGCTGCTGTGTGGTCCGACTGGGTCCAGTGAGGTCTTATGCGGATCTACGATTCTATATATGATGTTTATATGATGTGGGACAGCCGGTTGTGATGTTGAGGCGTGTGCATACTGTGTGTGCTACAGGAGGTGCTGACGGCCGGCGCGCACACGCGTCTGAAGCTCACCACCAAGATGTCCATCGGTTCGTTTTCCCCGCTTCACGTTGTCTTGTCCAAGGGACTCCGGCTGATACGATGAAAAATATCACATGTGCACCAGCAAATTCGACACGTTCCTGCACTGCTCAAAGCAGCTGGGTGCAAGGAGCCAGACCTGGCATAAACCCTAAACCCTAAACCACAGCGTACAGAGTTGAGAGTTGGTGGCGGGTCTGGACGCAGGCAACATGATGCTGTTCGACGCGGACGGCAAGATCAAGCGGTACGAGACGCCGGAGCAGATCCTGCAGGAGTTCTTCGACCTGCGCCTCACCTTCTACGCCAAGCGCAAGGCCGCGCTGCTCAAGGTGCCTCGCCGTTCGCTGTTCGCAGCTGGAAGTGTAGTGTTTCGGAGTCTGTGAAATGTAGATCCGGCCAAAAGAAGCTGTTAAGCTTGTTTGCGGACATCCTTTGCAAAGATCCCTTGCCTGCGCCCCTGAAGCGGGGGCGCACCTCACCTCGCTCCTGTCACAGCAGCCGCACTTGCGACAGCTGCTGTGCTTGCATTACATAGCGTGTTGCAGCTCTTCACAACCACCAATGTATGATGAGCTCAGGTCCCGCCATAGGCAACTCCGCCACCGGCCTCTCCTGTTCAGTCAATTGGTGTAACAAACCTGTGGCTTGCGGCGCGCAGGCGGCGGAGGGGGAGATGCTGCGCATGAACAACCAGGTGCGCTTCATCAGGGCGGTGCGCGCGCGCCAGCTGGACCTCACCCGCAAGGCCGCTGTCATCGAGGCGCAGCTGGACGCCGACGGCTACGACCGCCTGCTGCCGTCCAAGGCCCGCAAGGTGCGGATTATATTGAACCTTGCAAACGAGGCAGCTGCAAGCTGCATATCATGTGCCTGGACGAGAGCTGCAATGAGGTCCCGGTCCATTCGCAGAAAGGAGGAAATTAAAGGTGACTTGCGACTGCTGTATGGCAACTCCTCAGCGGACGCGCTCTGGTCTGCCTGCAGAAGCTGGCGGGTGCGGGCGACGAGGCGGGCGATGAGGACGACGAGGAGGAGACGCCGAGCGGCGCCAACTTCGACTACCTGCTCACCATGGTGCTGCGCACGCTGACGGAGGAGAAGGCATGTCCCTTAAATTGGCACATTGACATCCACTGGACTTGGGCGCTTCTGGTGAAAACTAGCAAACAGAGGTGCCATGCAGAAGCGCACCCTCCCTGCAAAGCTGTAGGCTGTGCGGCAGTCAGAATGCAGGCGTGCGGCCGCTGCGCCAACACCTTCTGGACCTTGCTGTGCAATCGTTCGAGAGATGACCGTCCGAAGATGTTGCGCCTCATCAAACCCACTTGAACCTTGCGCAGGCGGCCAAGCTGGAGGCGCAGGCGCGGGAGAAGGCGGCCGCGGTGACCACCATCCGCGCGACCGACGAGCGCGACCTGTGGCGCGGTGACCTCGACGCCTTCCTGGAGGTCGGCTCACTTGCAAGCCATAACCCTGCTGCTGCATGTGCTGCCTGCCGCATGCCAGCCAGACTGCGCAAAGAGCTTGTCCAGTCGTGACACCAGCTTACCACCCTCCACGCATCGTCCGTGAGGTTTTATAACGTCACAACTTGCAAGGAAATCGTCTTGTATGCAGGCGCTGGACGTGGAGGACGCAAAGGATGCCAAGCGTGCCGACCTGCTGGCACGGCAGAAGCTCGGCGCCGGCTGCGGCAAGAAGGCACGCCCCTGGCATCTTTGCACCCTGCTCTTTCACTGGCTGCGATGCTGGCCGGAACCTGATGCTGCTGCTTGGCGGAGCTGATACTTGGCTTGGATTGACCAGGCTCAAAGGCCCGCCTGCAGCTTGTGCATTTCACTGCTCCATCTGCAGTCTTGCTCTGCCGCTGTGCTCATGCATCGACTTCAACCTAAGAACTGCCGCTGGGCTCATGCGTCAAAGTAACTGTGTGGTGCGTGTCGGCAGGCGGCCAAGGGGCGGCGCATCGCAGACAGCGATGACGATGAAGACGAGGACTTTGGCGTCAAGAAGAAGGCGCCGAAGAAGAAGGCCCCTGCCAAGAAGGCAGAGGCGCGTCTCCATCATGCCTGTCATATTCTAGAACTCTGACGCCAAGCGCGAAGGCAGCACATTGTCTGCAGCGGACCCGGACTTAATCGATTGCAGGTCCAGGCGACCGCATCGTCGACCCAGAAAGCACAGCTGCATGCTGAACTTTCCAGGATCTTGTATATTTCATTCATTGAAACACTACTTCCTGCAGGTGGACCCGCTGGCGGTCGACCCCAACTTCGAGGCCAAGCTCATCGCACCGATCGTGGCGGAACTCGGCGCCGCGCTTGCCAAGTGTGCTTTGCGCCCTGGTTCCTGCAGCTCATGCTGTCTCGACATTTGCAAGCACCTGTCATCCAGCCGAGGAGCCGATGGGCTGGCAGCATAGCTGTCCTCCGCCCAGACGTCCCTACTCAAGCACGCATCTGTTGAGGATGTGCTGCTCTCTCTGCGAGCAGGCCCAAGCGCGGCAAGAAGGCGGCGGCGGCGGTGGTGGTAGAGGATGTCAGCGCCATGGACACCGACAGCGGCGCTGTGCCGGCAGCCAGCGGCGAGGCGTCCGAGCCGTCCCTGCTGCAGCGCATCACAGGTGACACCTGCTCGGCAGAGGGCCTGGCTGTGCTCCTCATATACTGTGTTCTGTGACCCCGCGATGCTTCTCCTTCACACATACACGACTCGAGCTGTCTGCGGCAGTGTTCGCATTCTGGCCCGTGCTGTAGCACTCGCGTGAGGTGTTGCCCGCCCCGCCAGCCTCCTCACCAGGGTCCTCAAGTGTCAGCCAAGAAGTGGCCTCTGAAACCGCGCTGCTGCTGTTGCTGCAACAGGCGGCATGGGCGACCTGAGGGTGGAGAGCAGCGCCGGCACGGCGACCGCCCCATCTGCAGCGGCTGCGCCGCGGCCTAAGCGGCCAGCGGCGAAGAAGAAGCCTGTCGTGGTGGAGTCGTCGGACGAGGAGGACGACGATGTGCTCAGCCTCAGGTGCGCGCCAGACTGTGTCTCTGGGTTCAGAAACATGCAGCGGCCGTTGCAACGCTGCTGCAGGCACTGCACATCCTCCTCTGGGCTTCGTCCCTGGTCGACACGCGGGCTCTGTCCTAATATGATGAGTCGGCGTCCCATTGTGAAGCTCCTGAATGCAAAGCAGCCCCACAAGACAACCCTGTTCATCATGACTGACGCCTTTGCTTCTTGTTCCTTGCAGCGACAGCGAGGACGACTTCACCGAGGAGGAGGACAGCGACTTTGACGAAGTCAACTCGCCGCCCGCCAAGCCCAAGGTGTGTGCTGTTTCCAGAGGGAACAGTGCAGTTGGATCGGAATCTTGAAGATGTGCTCTGGCTTGACAGGGGCTGTTTGATCTCGGAAAGCCTGAGAGATGCCAGCTCAGGCCTACTGAGACCTCCTAAAACAAATGGTCATCGCGTATGCTGCAGGCAAAGGCGGCGGTGAAGCCAGCAGCAAAGGCGGCGGCGGCAAAGCTGGCGGCGGCAGGAAAGCCGCCCGCCAAGGCTCCGCCGGCCAAGGCAGCTGCGGCGGCCAAGCCCAAGACGGCTCCCGCCAAGCGCAAGCCTGCAGGTGCAGCCGGCAGCACCTTTGCTTTCGAGTTTTCGCAATCTCCAGTAGTGGTTTGAACATCCTGTCTGTGACGCCCACTTGTCGGCAAGGCTCCGACCCTTTCCTTGTCCCGATGAGCGACTGCTTGCAGTGCCAAAATCTACTCTTCGTGAGCGTGGCGTGTAACTACACTCACTACACTTGCTGCAACCCCAGCAGCTGCGTCCAGCATGGACGTCTCGGAGGAGGTGGCAGCGTCACCAGTGCCGGCGCCAAAGGTGCGACTATACATGCGTCCTTTGCACCGCTGCCTGGGAGGTCAAACTGCCTGCACGAACTGTCCATGGCGTTCCCACGAAGGCCTGTCACCTACCGCAACTGCCATCCTTGTCATGATCCACAAGTGTGTGCAGCATGCTGACCTGTTGCAGCAAAGAAACATGCCGGCCCATCTCAATCTCGCAGGGCAAGGTGCAGCGGATGCGGCCGTCGCCATTCCACAAGGGCTCGGGCGAGGCCCCCGCGCCCGCCGCCGCAAAGAAGCCTGTCGGTCGCAGCCGCAAGGTCGTCAGCGATGTGCGCTCTTAAGCCCGCATGCTTTCGCCCCTCTGCCGTTCGTGCGCATACAGGGCTAGCTGCCAGTGCACCGCCTCTGCGTCACGTGCAGCGCTGTCCTGGTCTTGGCGCAGTTCCATCTGATCCTTTGCCTGGTGCCGCTTGCTTTTCGGCAATTCGGACGAACCTACTCAAATTGCAGCGACATTGCTGGCAGCACCTGGATCGTTGGCTCTGCTGCCTCATTTGTGGCTGATATGTACTGCCGCTCTGTTCCAGTCTGAGGACGAGGCGTCGGAGGTGGAGGAGGTGGCCGTGCCGCCGCCCCGGGCCGAGGGGCGCGCCCGCCGCGCGGCGCCCAAAAAGTCCTACGTGGTGGACCTGTCCGACTCGGAGGAGGAGGGCGACGACGCCGGCGACGACTCCGACTTTGGCGAGTCGCCATAGCGGGAGAGAAAGAGTGTTCCTTCAGGGGCAGCGAAACCCTGGCTGCCTGACCGCAGCGTGGCTGGCGGCGCTGCAAAATGGTTCGGGAATACATCACAGCCATGTGGCTGGCACTTCGGCAAACGGAACATGGGTGCTGCAAATCGCACTTCCTGACCGATCAGGTGCAGTCTGAGCTGCTGTTCTCTGTACAAGTAGAGTACTGCAATGGTTTGCGGGTGACGCTGTTTGTTCAAGGATGTAACTATCGTTGTGTAACGACAGCCTGTACACGCCGCCTGCCTGCTTGAAGACGCCAGCGCGAATCCACAAAGACAGCAGCATCCACGCGGAACATGACCAGACTTCAAGGCATAAAAGTACAGTTGCGCGTCAGGTTGTCAGGGATCCTGTTGCTGTTCCAACACATGATGTGCCTCTTGCTCCCACTTTGCGAGTGCAGCGACTGAGGCTCCTGCCAGCAGGTGTCCCCACATGCTCTTGCGGCCCTGCACTGGTAGGAAGATTTCGTGTCACGCATCCGCCGGGTCTTGCACGAACCTGTCCGCAAATGCAAGTGTGTGCCGGGCCACGTCAACAGCAGAGTCAGGCGTCACTGCCAGATGCATTGTAGTGGTCAGGCGCACTGGGCACACCTGCAGCAGGAGGTAGTGCAGCGCATGGTGACGCACCTCAGGCGGAGGTGTACTTGGTGACAGCCTTGGTGCCCTCGCTCACCGCGTGCTTGGCCAGCTCGCCCGGCAAGATTAGCCGCACGGCGGTCTGCACATCACGTGCAGAAGCTCATCAGGATGTCCACTGTGTGCTGCAGTCATGTGTTTACACTTTGCCGCACTGCTGCTGCACCTGGATCTCGCGGGAGGAGATGGTGGGCTTCTTGTTGAGGCGCGCCAGCTTGGCCGACTCCGTTGCAATGCGCTCAAACTGGTCCTGCAACACACCGGCAAGCGCTGTTGTCTCTGGCACAACATCAGTCTTGCCGCCTGGGGCGCCAGTGACATCAACCAAGCGAATGGACACGAGTGCCCCGCTAAATCAGGCACTGTCGCTTCAGGATGACGAATGATACGCTCCCACTGCATGCTTCTGGATGTCATGCGCCGCACCTGGATGAAGCTGTTGAGGATGCTCATGGCCTTGGAGGAGATGGTAGTGTCTGGGTGTACCTGCTTCAGCACTGCACACATACCACCATGCTGGCATCAGCTTCAAGTGGAAATGTTGAATGCTGCCATTGAGCCAAGGAAGCGTGGACTTCTCCGCAGAGTCCAAGTCCACACCTTTGTGGATGTAGAGCTTCCACCTGCGTGGAGACACAGCATCTCCAAACTCACCATACCTGTGGACATCTGCGCTGAAGAGAAAACTCCAAACAACAATAAAATATATAACAGATAAAGAAAAGAAGCGCACGTCTCCCCAGATTTGTCCTTGCCCCTCTTCTTTTTCTTCTTCTTGTCCTCCCCTTCAGCGCGCTCCGCCTCGACCTTTGGTTTCTTGACTCCCTTTCTGGGAGGCATGTTGCCTTGATGTCGTGTTGACGGCAGAGCAAAGATGCGGCGGAGCTGACTTTCAAGCTCTGCACAAGGCAAGCTTGGCTTTCACACACTTTTCGTTCACACATTGCAGCAGATGATCCCGTTCTGGAAGAAGCGCAGCACGACTGTGCTGTGCGGAGGCGCGCGCGCGCCGGCATCTGGCAAACTGACGGCGGCGGCTGTGAGCAGGTGTGTCCATGATTGGCACGGATCAGAACAACAATAGACACCGACGGGTGTGATAGCATACGTCAGTGGAAACTGACAATGGCAGACCAGAGTTGGCTCGACCACTGCCCCAGCTTTGACATGCCATGCTAGGAACCCAACCAGGCTGAGCGAGGCTGAATGGCGTGAATGTCTCTTGAATTATGGCGGGGTCGCTCACCTCTGCGGCGACGACCGAACCTGAACTTCTGAGCTCAGTCGCACGATTCACCTGGGACGAGGAGCGGGATCCGCCGGATACTGCTCCGGCGGCAGTCCCTCGCTGCCAGGCACCCAGGAGTCGCGCCTCGGTAAAACTACCGCAGATCGTCGTCGTGCTGAGTACCCGAGTTCAGTCAAAAGTAAAGTCGCCGCCATGTTCCGGTGGCTTTTGCAGGTTTACGCAGAAAGCGCTTCTCAAAACGAACGTCGGGGACCTCCGTCCGAGGTGCTGGAGGTCATTCTGGCCAAACTGCCCTTTGAGGACAGGCGAGCAACCGTTCCCTTGCGAATGAATGAACAATAATGTACCAAGTAGCGGCAGCATCGCCGAAAGCGCAGCAGCACACGGCCTGGTGGAAACCGGCGCAACATGAATGGCATTGACATCGTCAGATCAATGCTGGTATGCTTGCCTCACACTTGCAATTGCGCTGCGAACGAGCGTGCAAGCGCTGGCACGCTGTCTGCGCCGGCGCCAGCCCTGTCTGGCCTGTCTGGCGCCATGGAGTTGCACTGAACTTCAACTGCCGTAGAAGCTGCCTGGCAGTCACATTCAGAGACACGAGCTTGATTCGGGAACGCTGTGATGTAGTGAGCCCCCAGGAGGGTGTAGGAAGTGCGCGAGGAATATGGGGCGTGGAGGCCAGGGCCAGGGGGAGGGGATCAGGGGGTCACTGGGAAGGGTCGCAAGGTTACGGCACGTGCGCGCATGGTCGCCACTCCCGATCTGCACACGACTCGGCGCACTCCGCCGCACTCTGAGGCGCTTCCCTCTGGCCTCTTGAAGCGACTCCGACATGGCACGGAACGCCCGTGCACCGGACCCGTGCACCGAGAGGCGAGATCGACGAACTGCGGACTCAGCGCCCGCCCAGCGGACAGCGGCAGCGTCTATGAAAGCCGACGCGCGTCGCCGATTTTGGGCGCTTCGGAGGCACCACAGGCGACACGGTGCGCTTTCGCACAAAGGCGCACGCGTGTCGCATATACGGGGACCGCGCATGAACTATAGGCTTAAGTACTGGCTAAGTACTGGGAGACTCTCGGTTCGTACTTTTTTCGTGCGAGATGAAGTGTCCTGGGGGCAAATACTGGAGCTGGGATGGGGCAACGCTCCGGCACATCGAGCTGCAGTTGCAACCGCTGGTGACACCAGACCCGGTGCGCACACGGCTCAGTGGGGCCGTGGAAGTGACAGATTTAATCAGCGTCATGCCATCAGGAGCCACGCATTGGGGTCGTAGATAGCACTCGCATGCTTGGCAAAATCGTGGTCTGCGTGATTATGAATGTCTCTCGGATGCGCTGTGTCCACTGGCATGCAGCAGTGGGCGTATTCTGTCGATGTGCCACGCAGGCTTCTGGACACGCTGTCAAAGCTGACGGCTCTCAGGGCTTTCCTTGCAGCTGGAAGTTTGCCTGCACATTGAAGAAACCCTGTATGTCGACGGAATCTCCGCCGGTATCATTGAGAGCCTAACCGGCTATGCGCAGCTGCACGTCTCTCTGTCAGCCTAAAAGGACTCTTGCAGAAAGACACATTCGGGTGGCCTTTCTAACGGAGGCGCTTGGCTCATTGACCGACCTGCGGCGTCTGGAATTGCGCGGCTGCAATGTCAGTGGGACAGCATTGGCAAGCTGGCACGGATCACGTACCTGAGCAATTGAATGTTGGTCCCCTGTACTCAGTCAACCTGCTCCCTGCAGCCAGGCGCACGTGAAAGCAACCACAGCGGTGATTGATCAAGCAATGCGACGGCAGCTGACGGCGTTGACATTCCTCTCTGGATTGGTTCGACACCGGTACTCATACTCCAACACTACGACAGCAAAGAAGCTTCAGAATGAGCAACTGCTTTGCGACTCAGCCGGAAGCGGCAAGGCACCTCAAGTGCAGTTGCGGCAGCCTTCTTGACGATTAGCGGGCAGAAATCGGCGGGCTGCGCAGACAAAGGCAGTGGCCATATGCCGCATGAACGTGGCGCCACTGTCGCGGCAGCCAACCTGAAGATGGCGAGTGACAGAAGAGGACCAAGACATGGCGGCAGGGAAGCTCTGTGGATTGCACAGACTATCTGTGCACAAATGATTGACGATGGCCGCAGCGGCAAAAGTCTGGTGGCATACCGCAACAACTCCTTTCGATTCACCGTCGAACAGGATTTGGCCGATTCGGATTTCTCAGCCTTGACATCTCTGAACGCTAATCAGCCTGAGTGACGCTGTAACAGTGTAATCTATCTCCCTCTCTGTCTCTCCCACAAAGAGTCCCACAAAGAATCGGGAGAGACAGAGAGAGAGAGATTACACTATTCCAGCCTCACTCAGGCTGATTAGCGTTCAGAGAAAACCGAATCGGCCAAACCCTGTTCGACGGTGAATCGAAAGGAGTTGTTGCGGTATGCCACCAGACTTTTGCTGCTGCGGCCACAAGCAGTAGTGTCGCGATAGACGCGGCTTACCTTCACATCCTTGTACTTGCTGCCGGCCGACAGCAGCGGCATCGCTTCCTCCATCAGCCGAACGTCCGGCGCATCAGCAGCTTTTGTGGCGTCAAGCAGCCCCTCCGCAAGCAGCCCCTCCGCGTCATCGCGTAGTCCGCCAGATCGTTTGCCGTGCTGCCGAGCTGCTGGCCGACTGTCTCAGGAGTGCCTGCCTCCTGCAGCTGCGCCAGTGCCGGCTGACCACAGCAGCCAGCGTCTGCAGCCAGCTTGCCGCACAGCCTGAGCCCCGCTTCCGAACGCCCCGCCTGGACGCACGCTGCATGGCGGCATTGCGGGCGCGCCGCTGCCGCCGCCGCCGGCGTCGCCACCGCCGCCGTTGCCGCCGCCGCCGCCGCCGCCGCTGGCAGCGGAAGTGTGTAGAACACCGCCACCGTCCGGGCAGCCAGCAGACCTGCCGCCCTGTTTGCCAGCTGCCCCGCAGCTGCCGTCTCAGAAGCTGCGAATTTTACAACAGCCACGAGAATCGGGTCCATGATCCGACAGCCGGCCTCCGGCAGCAGGCCGGCCGCAAGCCACAGCAGCGTCCGGCAGCGGAGCCTGCGCCGCGGGCTGCCAGAGATCGGCGATGGCCTCCCCCGTATCATTGCAGCAGATCGACAGCAGCGCCGCGGCGGCAGTCCAGGTCCCCTCGGCGGCTTGCTGCGGCAGCCAGAGCTCGACGTCACCTACCGCCGCGCCTTCAACCGCCTCCAGACAGTGTGCCAGCCTCGCCAGCCACTCCGTTGGCAACGCTTGCGGCGCCTGCGGCTGTGGCTGCGGCTGCAGCTGCTGATCGTTCGCGCCGGCTACCAGCCGGCGAGTGTTGCATACTTCACCGCCAGCGCCAGAGCGACGGTCGCCAGCCCACCATCAGCCAGCTCGCCTGCCCCCACCTGCCGGCAGGCGGCTGTGTCGGCAAGGGCCGCGCAATGCGAGCCGCGCTCGGCCTCCAGGTCCACGCTCATGGCGGCACGGCATGCGTATGCGACGACCGGGGCCAGCCTGGCAGTAGCTTCGTTGCACCCAGCACCGACGGCTCTGGGGACACGAAAACAACGGCCATAAAGCACGACATCGTGTCTTCGACCTCTGCATCGGCGGCTGCCATGAGTTCCGGCCGGCACCTCGCCTATGGTACTGACTGCCTCAGCTGACAGCAGAGGGCTGTGGCTGCGTGCCGGCCGGCTCCTCAGATCTGCAGATACTCGCGAGTACCATCAGGGCAGGCGCCGACAAGTCCGGCGGGCCTTTGCGCAGCAGCCGCGCCATCGTAGCAGCGGTCATAAGGGCTGTCGCGCTGCGCCTGTCCTGCTCCGCAATTGGCTGCAGGTGGTTGGATGGCGGTGCAGCACTGCGCGTAGAGCAGCCCCTCAGTGCATGCGAGGATCTAGCTGGAATATCAACAGGAACAGCGGCATGGCAATGGCGCTGCAACTATGGAGAGCGCACTTTGATGCCATCGGGAGATGCGTAACGGACTGAGTGATGCATTGCACTGTCTGCAGCGTGCTGCTGTAAATCACCTCAAGAATCGAAACCTAGAGCAAGGATGCGCAGCCTTCGTTGTTGTGGCAGTACCAGGGGAGCCATGCGTCTCAGTGCAGGAAAGGCGCTCACCGCATGCGCACAACAATATTATCGGCTCGACGCTCGGCCATATCCCGCAGGAGCAGCCACGTCGGCACCATGAAATTCCTGATCTTAGCATCTCGTAGCTTCGCTAGGAGGCCCAGCCACATCTCCTTCTTAAGCTCAGCGGCTGGGCCGGGACGCGTTTGCATACCATCCCGGAACTCATCCCTGCCACCACACTTGGCAGGCGGTCAGGATTGCAGAGGCAGTTGGAGGCCGTGCATGTCGGAAGAATTGCCATCTGTTCGCTATATCAGGCTACATTGCGCTGCAGACTGCGGCACAGAAGCTCTGACATGTTTCATCAGGTACCCGTCCTCAGCATCGGCTTTCGACGGGCGCTTGACGGCTGCCCGGCCGTCGTGGAGAGACGCAGCTGTGTCGCTATCTGTTGCTTGAACGGCAGGCCTGCCTATCACGGGCTCACGAGATTCTGCCCAGCGTGGTAGACTCGCGCAAGGCCCACTGCAATCATATTGTGTCGCGCTAGACTGTTTGCAAGTGTGCTCAGAAGGTAACTCACCACTTGTAGCGTAATCAGTAGGACTACGAAGCTGTTGTGAACAACGCAAACGTGAACTTGCGTGAAATTATGTTGTTGCACCTCCGATCTCCCGTTCCCGAGTCTGCCGTACGCGCGCACGTGACTGCGATCTCAGGAGAATACTTACCGCCTTTTATAGTTGGGAGTGCTGCTTCATCGAGTTTTCTTCGTCGTTACTTCCTCATCCTCATCCTCCTCATATCCATGACATGGCAGCACGATGCTCCGGTTATGCGATGCCAGCACTGACAATCACTAACCAGGTGACTTGGCTGTATGTCAGAATCGCACGCTGTGCCCGTCATGCATGCGGGTGCAGTTGAGTAGGCGCACAGCAGTGCACTATGATTCAGTGCAGATTGACTCGCAACTAAAGTACTGCAAACCAGAAACTGGTGCGACCGGTGCGGCAACATTTTGAAATCACAAACTGCACCCCAGTGTACCAACCCTGATCATGCTCCGCAATGTATGATTGGGCACTACGTCGCGGTTCGGCAGCGGCTCCCCAGTCATGGGCGACGTGTCATGGCCGCGCAGCCAGGCCTTGATGGCGGCGCGCTCGTAGCTGTGCCCGTCCGCGCACAGCACCGGATCCGTCATCACCTCCTGCATGGGCAAAGACTGGACGTCAAATGGATGCACAGTGAAATCTTTGGCACCTTACGATCTGACGCACAGGCCCATGCTGAATTAACAGTCATATTCAGGGGTTGGGAGACGATCATAGTACCAAAGTGATGGAGCAGCGCGCCCACTCCTCCTCATCCGCTTCCTCCTTCCCTCCTTTTTCCTACTGAGAGTCAGCCTCCGGACTGGCGGCTGGTGCTTCCACGGCCGCCGCAGCGACTACGCCGCTCCACTCAGCTGCTTTGGGCGGGGCAGCCTGTGCCGAAGAGCCCGGCCCCAGGCCCTGCAAGTGCTCTGCAGCGGCGCCAGCGGGGATGGCTGCGTCGGCACCGCCGCTGGCCGCCGGCTGCTGCCGCTGTTTCACTGCCTCTGGCAGCGGACTGCCAGCGCCAGGGCTGCCTGGATCGCCGGCTGCTGCCGCCGCCTCCACGTCGCCGCCTGCCGCCTGGCGGCCCTGCTTCTGTCTGCGCCGCTTGGCCGCCTTTGCTGCCACTTTGGCCTTCTGCTGCTGCGTCTGCTGCTCCGCAGCTTCTTCTTCCTGTCACAAAATGAAGAGGATGATGAACGCGTAACTGGTCGCCAGAAGGTGATTGTGCAACTACTCTGATTACAACAGGTGCAAGGGTCGATATTATTATTGGCATGTCTGCATGTGCAAGCAACTGGGGCTACAGATCTGACGTCTATGCAGCTGTAGAGTCCACGAGGTGAAACCTCAAATCAACAGGCTTCGAACTGGCAGCTGCTGTCAGGGACTCCCACCTCGAGCAGCGCCCTTGCAGCGGCCTCGGCGTCGGCGGCGGACCGTGCTGTCGACTGTCCCGCCGCCGCCGCCGCCGCCGCCGCAGCAGCAGCTGCCGCGGCGCCGCCGGCAGCGCCCCACTTTCCGGCCACCGCCGCGTCCACCTCCGCCACCAGCGCCTTGCACGTGCCGGCGCCCGTCCGGCCGCGAAGCAGCCGCAGGATATTCCGCTGCAGCTCCGGCCAGCCGACACGAGCCTGAATCTCGCGGGCGACTTGAGGCTCCTTCCCGCCGTCCTTCAGCAGCAGCGCGACTCCAGGGTCGGCGGCGGCCATGGCCGCCAGCGCGGTGGCCGCCTCTCTGAAGACTCCGACGTGCGCCTGCGCGGCGCTGTTGTGTGCGGCGCAGGTGCGCGCAAGACCGCCGGCGGCTGCCGGCAATAGTAAGGCTCCCAGCCTGCAGCACAGGATGACGAACCAAGGTGAACAGGTGCTGCAGTCGGTAGAAGCCTTCAGATGTTATCAAACCTTCACAAAGCTACAACATCGCTCGGCCCTGTGCTTTATATGATTCTGATACACACCGGCTTGCCATGATTCATTAACGAGCTCTGCAAATGGGGGCCCTGAGGAGGCACCTGAGCATGCCCTGCAACGCGGCTTCAGCACAGCAGCAGACAGGCAGCAACAGCACGGGCTCGAAGGGCGACTCAACAGGTGCAGGCACTTGAACCATTGGCGCGATGTAGTCGAGCGCTGCAATGCAGTCCGGATACAACCACACTTGCTGCACACATCCTGACCCTTCGTATCAGGGACATGGTCTGGAGCGGCGTCCTAGGACTGTCAAAATCGTCATGAAACCGTCAAGTCGTCGTGGTTGTCAAACACAGGAAGGAGGGAGGGCGCACGCCAATAGCAGGCCATGTCGAGTGAACGGCGTGATCCGCGGCACGTACTGCGCCAGGCCCGGTACGCCCCGCGCGGCCGCCACCAGGCAGTCAGCGTTGATGCTGTTGCATGCCGCCGCGTCCTGTGCGGCCAGGCCTTCAGAGTTTGCCGCTGTCAGAACCGACAGGAGCTGCGAGCAGGTCGTCTCTGCGAGGGGCTCTGCTGCCGCAGGCTCGAGGGCTGCCACCCGCAGAGCGCACTGCTCATACCCGCGGTAGCAGCTCTGTCCAGCCGCCGCCCTGCAGCGCCGCGGACGTCTGCGCAGCGCCACCAGCTGTGTGTCGATGTATCATCACAGCATGCTTCGGCCAGGCAGCAGCATCTATAGTGATGTACAGCATGCATGCAGCGCGTGTGTGAACGAGGGGGTGTTTTCGGATGCTGCGTGCCGAGCAAGCAAAGTGCAGCGGCGCGGTCACTGATGAAAACATGCTGATCGAAATGTTGGCGGGATGCACCTCCATGTCGGTGTACGCTTTGGCAGCGTACAGCGGGTGGCACAGGCCCCCCATCTGGTCTCCAGGCAGGCCCGATGCGGCACCCTCAACGATCTCGCCCTCAGCAGCGTCGGCCAGCAACAGGAGGTGTCGCGTCATGGCCGCAGCGGTGGTGGCAAGCTGCAGGCCGATCAGTGTAGATGAGGCATCTGCTGCGCGAGAGGTGGCTGTCTGCCGCCCCCTTCGGCCTGACTCGGGCCGGTAGAGCGGCGGATCCGCCCAGCCCCAGTGCGCGCATACCTGCGCGTCTACGGACAGCTCGCTGCACAGCTTGAGGCCCGCCTGCAGCGCCTGCGCCTGCTTCTTGGTGCCGGCGCGCGGCTGATGGCAGGCCGCTGCGCTTCCGCCGCCGCCGCCGCCGCCGCCCGCCAGAAGCATCATCAGCGCGTCAAACACGGCCACCAGCCGGGCTGCGAGGAGGACCCGCACCTCGTAGCCTAGCTGGCTGAGGTGTGCCAGCTGCAGTGTGCCAAAGCGCTCAGCCATTGTCAGCAGCCCTGGTACTATGCGCTGCACCGCCTCTGCCGGCGGCGGGTAGGCAGCAGCCTGCAGAAGCGTCCGGCAGAAGTGCAGCGCCACCGCCGCGGGCTGCAGCAGCGATCTGGCGGCCGCCAATGTGGTGCAGCAGATACAGGAGAGCAGCGCTGTGGCGCGCAAGGCACACGCGGCATTGCTCGGCGAGAGCTGCACCCGGGGGTTGTGCTCCGCAGCCTGAGCGGCTTGCAAACAGCGCTGCAGCATCTCCAGCCACCCGCCTGGCGAGTTCAGCTGCGGCGGCGGCGCCGCTGCAGGCAATGCCGCCGCCTGCATCTCTGCCGCCGTCGCCGGCCGCCCTCCGAATATAGCTCGATGCCATCTGCTGAGCACTTCCACGTACAGCGATGTCAGCGCCAGTGCTGCATTCACCAGCTGGCCGTCCGCCAGGTCATCTGGCGCCGCCTCGAAGCAGGCGGCTTCCAAGGCCAGCACCGCCAGGCGCGCGGTCTGCGCGCCGATGGCGGTCTCCGGATCCTCCCTCATTGCCGCTTGGCACGCATGCAGCACCGCCGGGGTCAGCCGCTTGGACGCCCACGGCGGCGCCGAGCTGCCTTGAAAGGCGAACACTTCCATCATGAGGAAGATGATGGTGTTTGGAGACTCCGCGTCGGCGGCCGCCATGAGCTCCGGCCACCGGCGCAGCGCGCGGCGATGATGCTGATCGCGCCGTCCGCCAGCAGAGGGAAGCCCGGCACGCCTGCGGGCGGCGACCGCATGGCCCTCTGCCCGCTGCAGTAGCGTGTCAGCACCGCCAGCGCTGGCGCGGCGAGGGCCGGTGGCCCGCTGTGCAGCTGCAGCACCATCATCGCGGCCGCCACGCTGGCCGTGATGTCAGGCAGGCGGAGCGTCCGGCTGGGCTGGAGGAGGGCATCGCAGCCCGCGATGGATGGCGGTGCACTGTACAGCAAGGGAAGATGGAAGGGTGAATCATCTCTAGGTGCCTGGACGAACAATCCGCTCGCGAGCAAATTGGCAAGAGTCGGCGCCATGTGCGGAGAAGGATCTCAACAGTCAGTAGTGGTGCAAGTTGTTTGGAAGCGGCTGCAACGATCGGAAGAGCCTGACAGCAGACGTCAGATGATGAGGAACAAGTCCTGGACAGAGAAGCACTTACTGCAGGGCTTTCTCCGCGCCGCGCTCAGCGGCACGCTGAAGCAGTGGCCATACGGGCGACCTTCCGCACTGGTGCTTGAGTGCTGAGATCTCCTGCTGGATCCCGCTCAAAGAGTGCTCAGCGAGCCTGACAAACGGGGAGTCCAGCCACTGCGTGCCCCTTTCAGAATCGCCCCTGCAGGAAGACGCATTGTCACATCGCAGGCGGCATCGAGCTGATATGTCGCAGCTGCTACGCCGCACAGCAGCAAAAATTGCAACGCAAAGTGCTTACGCTGCACTTGCACATGCAACCTGCAGAACTCACATGTTTTGGCGCAAGGGTCCCGACTTTTGCGGCAGCTTTGAACGAACGCCCCTGCAGCCCGCTGCACCTCGCCAGAAGATGGCAGCGTGCTTAAAGCTGCGAGAAGCTGCTGCACTGCCGCGGTCGCGAGAGACCGTTTGCGGAAGCCAGGTGAAGGAGATTGCAAATGGATTTCTGACGCGACGCTGTTGTGACCAGGCTGCTGCTTTCACAAGAGCATGCACTGCACAGAACTGGGGAGATATGTCTGTGAGCGAAATCTTTCTGCAAACCAGAAGTGCTCCGCACACCAGAATCTCCGTACATTCCACGTTGGCATGACTGCTGAACTGCAGCTTCGCCTCGGAGATAGGCCTAGTAATTGCAACCTGCGAGACACAATACAATATTCAGCACCCACATGATCGGGCAGGGCGTTTAGTAACGAGCTTTGGTCGTCTCGCCACACCGCGGTGGCGCCTGGAGCTGTTTATTAACGTCACTGCAGCTTGCTGTCTCTGATCAGCATGGTGATCACGTTCTTCAATCAGGGCGTAGTTTGGCACACGGCGCGGTTCGGCAGCGGCTCCCCGGTCATGGGCCACGTGTCGTGGCTGCGCAGCCAGGCGAGCTGTGCCCGTCCGCGCACAGCACCGAGTCCGCCATCAACTCCTGATGCCGCAGGAGCACTAGTGAATAATACTGCAGCTACAATTCAAGGGAGGTACCGTGCCAGGCTGGGAATCGGTACCGAAATCCTGACGCGGCAGAACACCAGCGGTTTTTGACACATGATGCACTCTGCGACATCGCCCTCGTCACAGAGCTCACGCACCAGCATTATCGGACATCGAGTCCAGTCGTGGTCATTTTGTTGAGGTGCTCGGCCGCCGACGGCTGCGGTGAGGCCGCTGCTGCTGTGCCGGCAGTGCCTCTGCCAGCTGCGGCAGCAGGCGCCTGCTGCCGCCCGTCTGCAAGCCCCAGATCCTGCAGACGGGCAGTGGCGCCGTCTGCGGCGGCACGCATGACAGCCCTGCTGGCGGCGGCGGCGCCGCTGCTGATCGCTCTCTCCAGCGGCTGTGCCGCCGCTTTCAGCGACTGGGCCGCTGTCTCCACCTGCTTGGCACAAACGGCGCTGTCGCCTGATGGACGAGCGGCAGTCGCCTGCCGGCCCTGCTGCTTGGCGCGCGCTTAACCGCCTTTGCCTTCTGCTGCTGCACCTGCTTCTCGGATGCCGCCTCCTCCTGCATTGCACAAAGCACTTTGCGATCACCACCAGCGCACCCACTTAGCTCTGCGTAGCCTCTCAACACTCAACCACGAGAGGCACGAAGCTCCAGCGACCTTGTAGTAGTAGAGCAGGTTAATCGGCCAGACCGCAGTACACAGCCCCAGCCTGGGTACAAGTACAGCCATGATTCTTGGCCGCTCAAAGCTCGAGAGTTCGAAACATCGAGACGATGTATCCTTGGTATAAAACTCTTACCTCGAGCAGCGCCTTTGCGGCGGCCTCTGCGTCAGCAGCAGACCTCACTGCCGCTGCACGGCCGCCGCTGGGTCTGCCGCCGCCCCGCTCCCCCGCCAGCGACACGTCGACTTCCGCCAGCAGCGCCCGGCACGCGCCGCTGCCAGGCAGGCGCTCCAGAGCCTGATGAGTCGTTTGCTTCGTCAAAGCCCACCCCCTGCCACGCCTCGAGCCCGGCTGCGCAGGCTGCCTCGACGCACGTCCCAGTCCTCAGCAGGGTGCCAAACCCCGCATCGGCTGCGGTCACAGCGCTGCGGCCGCGTCTCTGAAGCACCGTATGTGCAGCGCGCCTGCTAGCGACAGGCCGCCCGAGGCAGCCATGAGCAGCGCCTTCACCAGCCTGCACGTCAAAAGGAGAAGATGTGGACGGGGACAGAGTGCTTATGCGCCTGAATGAGGCCTACGGCTCGGATGGTGGTTCTAACGCTTGGTTAAAATACTTCTGTTTCCTTCTGTTAACAGCTTCAGCAACGCAGCTGGCCTGGCACCATGCAGATGCAGACCGAGCGAGGCGCTCACGCCCTGGCGTGGCAGACGCTGCTCACGGCGCGCCGCTTCGTGCCTGCCGCCATGCTGGTCGCACTGCGTCCATTTGAGGTGCTGGCGGAGCTCGTGCCTGGAGCGCCGGCCGCGGCGGCGGGCTCTGCGGCTGACGCCGCCGGCTTTCTGCTTCTGGCAGATGTGGTGGACGTGCTGGTGGGCGAGATCCGCGGCCGGCGGCTGCAGATCAGCCAGGTGGAACGGTCTGAAGTGGGCGCGCTGCTGGGATGGTTGGCGACGGCGCACGGCGCGGGCCTGGCCTCCGTGCTGGCGCTTGCGCAGTGGTGATGGGAGATGCAGCAGGGGGTTGCCCAGAATTTCGGTGACCACGGCGCCGGCACCAGTGCCACATCACTGCAAGGTCATAGTTGGAAATGCCTACGCAACGGACTAGTCCACGCATGATTATGATTGCACAGCACTTGATGCTGAC
>JAABUL010001016.1_pt1 | contig 56496 bp, 42 predicted proteins | sample 5559151 | NCBI WGS metagenome assembly JAABUL01 (sample SAMN10711876, study PRJNA513368) | rock metagenome | isolation source: Antarctica rocks | place: Antarctica: Victoria Land, Pudding Butte sud
AGTCTTGCGAGACTTGGGGCACCGCGTACGTGGACCGTATCTTATGAGCTCGTAGCTCCTACAGCCCTGGCGACAATTTTCCCGCTTTGTTCGATAGAGAGATTCTTGAAATGTGTGAGTGGCTTCCATTGCATCTAGGCGGAGAAGACACCCTACGTCTGAGAAGTGTCCATGGCGGCATGTTTCCTGAAGAGCCGTGTTGCCGAGATTGATCTGTATCTCGATGTCAGCTCCTTTGCCGAAAAGTAGATCAATCATGTCAGAGTTTGGCCTCTTGGAGCGACTCCGAAAATTGGTACGGCTGCCGTACGGGTAGTACCTATGCCGTTTACATCTGCCCCATTATCGAGCAATATTGGGACTATAGCCAAAGGCAAGATGGACAGGATATTGCCCACTTCATCTTTCGCAGGTCACCTTTTTCTAGCTGATGACGCTAAGCCCACTCGAGTCGGCCTTACCGTGTCATTGCTATGCTACATTGGATGCCACGAGCAGGCAATAAAATCACAAGCCACGATACATAGTAGCCAACACCGCTAGGAGAACATTCAGATAATCAGGGAGTGAGTTTTTCATATATCTTTGTAGCGGCTCCAGAGCCGTCTAGAGTTCCTTTTGCTGCTTCTATTGGTGAAATATGGTGCATTCCAAGGTCTCCGAGACCAGTGGTAGGGCGAACGAGGTTTTTGACCACACTCCAGCCGGGCCGATAATCTGTGCTTTGAAGTTTCTTCGGTTCCCTCTCTAATATTGTGTCAGTATGGATAAGCCGGGAACAGCGCAATTTAGAGGCAGATTACCTTTTTCTAAGTAGAGAAATTGCACGATGGAAGTTGCCCAGGCTGTTACGGCGATGATTTGACCCAAAGTCCATACCTCGGAGACCAAGCTCTGTCCCGAAAAAAGGGCCATACAAGTAAATCTGATAGCCAAAGCATAATGCCCAGAAAAGCAAAATGAGGGTGCAGCCCGTAGCCGTCAGAATCTTCAAGTGACGCTTTTTGCGAACATTGAGACTGGGTAAGTGCTTTGCACAGGCCTTCAAGATTCCTTTTCGACGTGAAAACTCTGACGCGTTGTCGAATGTCTGTTCAGCGATGCACCACAATTCCTAAGCGATACAATAGACGTATATAGGCAAGATTGAAGGAATGCTAATTCTACATGGATCAACTGGATCCAGGTTTGAGGCTTCCGATCCACATATCAGCTTGGCCTGACCGAGAATCCCAAAACCTAAAACCTACAGCCATAACCCCAACTTGATATCCAGGTAGATCATGGTAGTTGTTGAGCAAGTAAGCGTACGTTATTGATAAAGATCTAGTGGACGTGGTCAGAGTGATCACAGATGGATGACCAAGTGCCACGATAGCCGCGCGTAGTGTGCCATACAAGTAAGTGTAACTATAAGTGGTACGAAAACATTTATGGACACGGGAATGGATAACATTATACTAAATACATCTGGGATTGTAGCATTTGCTTGTTGATCATTATTCGCCTCGTTGCCAAGGAGTAGAGCAGCCATTTCGATTGCGGAGATGAAGTAGCATTGATTTCTGTGAAATTGAACAAGCGCAATGGCGAGAGGAAGGAATTGGTCTCTGTCTTTCATTTTCCTCTTGCGTCGTGGCCATACTTCAAACAGCGCTAGACCAAAGGATGCAATGATCGCAATGCTTCTCTGCAGGAGCAATGATATGTAGACCTACCCTATGCCACCATATTTAAGTTTTAGTAATCTACGAGAGCATATCGCGTCTATGCAAGTCTGCAGCAAAAGTGTATAGCCGTCATAACCATAGACACCACTCCGCGGAAGAGTGCACAGTTTTTGCTCAGTACACGCAGCGGCCACAGTTCCAAGAGTACGATTGTTCGGAATTCCGTCTCAGATGGAGCTCCCCATCCTAGTGTCACTGCAAAGATTGCCAAAATTGAGCTGATGGTATGTGAGACTTCAGATATATAGGCGACATCGCTGTGGCTGAGTTGCAGCCGGGCAAAGGCATCCAACAGTGAAGTTACTTCGTTTGTGTGATTCATTTAGCCTCCATTTCCATCCGGTGTAGTAAATGGTTTATCCAGTCAACGACGCCCACAAACCGCAGGTCGCAACATTGTTTGACGAGGCCAAGTTTGACAAAGCCTCATGATCATTGCAGGCCGTTGTGCAGTTACCCAATTGTTGTAAGTGCGGTAGAATCGTGGTAAGACACAGTCGTACAAGGGGGGTTAGTCGCAGGTAGCTGGCCTGTAAAGTCCAGCCAGTATTTATTTGACAAGGCTGATATCATCGACATTTCCTGAGATCAATGACACAAGGACAGGTGATTAAAGTAGACGGCGGCTGAGACGTTATAGACGTGCCAAGCCCGCCAAGACATAGATGCTTAGCGCGAGACTGCTTGATGACGCTCTGAATCAAGTCCCCAAGTTCAATTTCCAAACACTGACGATGCAGTCTGGATATACCTGCCAGAGGTGCTTGCATGGCCTAGGGAGACTGGCTACTCCGAAGTATCCGTCTACAGCTTACAAACATGTCCCTAATCGGAGGTGGAAATCTACAACTTCGAAATCCAATCTCCAGAACGCAGCAAGACCTCCAATTCCATTCCAGCAACGACGTACCATTGCTTCTATTGAGTCGCAAAGGCAAGTCCTGGATGAAGAGCCCATAGTAACACGCAGCACGCCTGGACTTGCCGATACACCCACGCCCACCGTCTCTGGAAATGTGCTACTACAACCCAACAACCTCTTCCACCACTTCTCGGACTCGCCCTCGCCAGATATACGAAGGAGGGCAGCTTTCATGAAAACCCATGCATACTGCCCACATCCTTCTCACCACCGAGCCCGCATGCCGTTGTCCCCGAACGACCCGGAAGTTGGGAAAGAGCAAACGACGCAAGCCCCAGCATTCGTCCGCTTTGAGTGTCCAGACTGCGGCATACCTGTTTCTTGCTCAGAAGAACACTGGGCAGATGATTATGAAACGCACATGGAGATCTGCGACACCCTGCGCCAAGTCAATGAAGATGACCATGACCTGCGCTCCGGCCGCTTCTTTCCCGAATTCGAGTACCCTCCGCCCCAAATTGAAGAAATATTAGTCAACATGTCAAACTGGGATACCTATCTCTACACGCGCGATTATAGAGCTATCAATGAGGAACGGTCTCTGCGGCAAGTAACGAAGCTTCTGACATATCCAATGACGATCGCCAGCATCCTCTCCGAACTCAGCCCCTACGACTACAAAAAAGGCGACCGCCTCACAACCGAAGGTCTCAAATCCCTCTCAGCCCTCCGCTACACCCTCCACCCTCCACGAACAGGCGCCGACGACACCATAAAAGGCCTCCGTCCGAACCCACCCCCAGTCCGTCTCTTCATCCTCGGAGCCCGCGCCGAATCCTCGCTGCCTCGAGAAGTATGGGAGCAACTCACCTTTGTCTTCCCGCGCGTACAATTCCACCTCATCTTCATCGGTCCCGAAAGCATGACAAATCGGGACTCGGAATTCCCCTTGCCAGAGCGAACACCCAGTAACCCGTTCGGAGCAATTGTCGAAGACCGAATCAGCCACGAGTTGAAAATCAGCACCTACGTGGAATACTACCACACCCTGCATGAAGCCGGCCATTTCCAACCTTTCGATCCCTACTTCGACTGTTTCGTTCTCTTTCACCCTGGCCTAGGCCATCCAGCGAGTGCGCACGAATGGGCCGAGACATTACCACAATTGCTGGAGACGAAAGTGCCGATTATCAGCACTGGATACACTGAGATGGATATGCAGCGCGATCTCAAATGGGTGGAGGAGAAGGTCGGAGGGGAAATGGATATATTGATGACGCCTGGGGAGAACAAGTTTAGGAGTCTGAGGTGGGATATCAATGATTATGATCCGGCGGATTTGACTTGTGGGAATTGGGGTGTTTGGGCTTTCAGAGGAAAGAGGTATGTCGCAGAAGTCGTCCTCACGTTCGAATATGAAGCTAACGATGACTGTGCAGGTACGAGGCTACGATGAAAGACTAGGGCTCACCTCCATTGTACAGCGTGAAAAGGCCAGTATAGCATTTGCACAGAAAGGGCATATGACTCAGTACCGTCTCGTTAATTGAGACGGTGTCTCTAAGAGCACATTAACCCATCATTATACATGAAAAGAGCGCATAAAATGGTATATAGCACTCCCCACCTTGCAATGCCCACAGTCCCTATCAAACAAACCCTTGTATCGTGCATCTCCATCACCGAGTCACAGCGTGCTATTCCCCCCACACCCTCAAAAGCGATACTGCACCGGCCTCCGAACCTCCTCCTCGTCGTCAGCGTCCCTCGCGGTGCCATACCCCGACGCCGCCTCCGGCCTGTTACTATAACTCGAAGACGCCTGGTGGTATTCAGGTCTGTAGACAGCACCCTGATCATTTTCCTTCCCAACAGTAGACGGCGGCATCCCATAGCTCGGGGAAAGCGGCGGCGGCATATCATCCGAATGTTCGTTGTGGTCACCGAACGGATTCTGCTCCTCCACTTGCGAAGTCTGTTGTGCTTGTTTCCCCAGCGGAGGTCCCAGTGGCGCACTAAAGGACGGTCCTTGTGGCCCGCGCGGAGGCCCACTGGGCGGTGCGTTTCCGGGAGCTTCGAACGGTCCGTTCTGGTTTGGTGGGGGGTTTGGGGATGGCCTGGGGGAAGTCCCTGTGGCTTTCCGCGCCTGCAGCATGGCGCGCTGATGTCTGCTCATTGCTGTCGCTAGTTGATCGTTTGTTTCGATTAGTGTGAGTAGGGTGTCTTCGTCCGGCGAAGGGTTGTCCGCGTGGATATAGCCCTGTATCGATCGAGAAGCTGACTGGCATCTTTCGACGAATTCTTTTATGAGTTCGTTGTTGAGTACTTCTGCCGGTGGGGTCGATTGCACGACTTGTGAAAGGAGTTTTGCGGATGTTTTTGCTTCTTCGACGCGTTGGGATAGTTCGGCCGGAGGGGGAAGACCGCGCGGCCGGTGGCTGCGGGCGAAGTAGTTTTGGTTATGGGGATTGTAGTTGGTGTTGGTGCCGTTGGTGAGGCGGTGGGGCATTACTTGCTGTGGTCGTTGTCAGTTACTAGACGCTGTGGATAGCAGATGTGATGCACATACTCCGCCTGCGCCAGCGACAGTATCGCCCCGTTTGAGCATCTTGGCCTTTTCCTTCTTCCACATTTCTTTCAATGGCCCCAGTGTCTCATCATCGGCCTTTTGCGTCTCAAAATTATCCAACGTCTCCCTCAGGATCTGCTGTACGCTCATATCTCTTCCATCGCGCAACAGTTCTTTCACTGTGCTGGCGAACTTTGCGTCTAGGTTCTTCGTAAAGCTCTTCCCTGGATTGTCTGCCAATATGCGCATAAGCATAATGGCATTGTACTGGACGTAGGCTCTTTGGTAATTTTCTTTCGAGAGGAACTTTCGTATTCGGACTGATGCTTCTGTTGCTGCGGCTGGACTCGATTCGGCGGCTTCGACGATGACCGGGAGGTGGAGGACTTCTTCGCCCTTGTCACATTGTCAGGAAGATGTCACGCCACTTCGACCGAGGCAGGGTGTACCGAGTTATTGGGGCCTCCGGATTCGCAGAACAGCCTCTGTAGAGGTATCAGCGTTCGAGACGTTCAGAGCATCAGGACAGTTGTGAATACTGACCACTCCTCTTGCAACGTTAGCTTCGGGTGAATCTCCGTTCGGTATTGCTCTTTCTTTGCCATTCTGACCTGTATATCTATTAGCTACTAGTTCGTACCAATCGAGAAATTGGTCTACAAAGCTATGCTTACTTGGTCGTCGGCTAATTGAGCCCCATAGTCGCCGATGCATATCTCAAGATATGTATGTAGCCGAAGTCCACTGGATAAATGATAGAGGAAAGTTTCCCCAAAGCTCTTGCGGATCACTGATGAGGTTCCAGTGATTTGAGTTCAGCCCCACAAGGGGACGACGCATCTCTTGGCGCATGAGGGCGGGAAGGGGTGGAGCATTGTCAGGGGTGGGAGATGAGTCAGCAATTGGTCAGCAAGTTCAGACTTCAAATAGCTTGGTGTATTACTGTATCCGGTAAAGCGTGCCGTATCCGGCTAGCCTGCCTCTCGCCGCCCCCCACCTCTTCCTGCTCTCCCCTCGGGTTTTGACTACTGTTATGTCTCGTGAATGCTTTTTTCATTAGTGCGAGGATATCTTCGTATTTGACTCTCTGTGTAATGGTTACAATGTTTTTACCCATATCGAACCTCGATTAGACTTCTATAGTGCGAGACGGTGCTATAATTCACGACACTACCTTACACGACTCGCTAAAAGTCTTTCTAATCTTTCTTACATTCTCTGCTCTTGTTTTAACTAATTTGCTTTTCAATTTCAAACATTATAAACTAAGACGAATAGCTCCGCATGCGATATGGCGAAACCAAATATGGGATGCAAAAAAGACGTTGTGCAGAGGAGACATTGCATGCAGTCCCCCATGAAGAGCACCTGGGAGACCAAACCCAAGGACCGTACGAGTAAGACTTAGAAATGTCTGAATGTTAGTACCCATGATAGGTTTGACTTCTTTGAATGAGTCAAGCGCGATTGCTATGAGGAAAGTTTGAGAAGCAGTCTTGTTTGGAGGAGCTTGTCATGTGGAGCTCCCTCTCGCCTCATAAGCAAGTTTTGGTCACTCGTGTCCCTCTCTATTTCTTTTTCCGCAAGCAGAGTCGTATGTCGCTAGACCGTCTACGAGTTTCACGACCAAACTAGACTTTCGCCTTTACAACGGCTACTGCGTATCGGCTCCTGTGCCGGAGCGCTTCCAATCTTGATGGTCTATCCAGAGGAGGAAAAGTCCGAGCGATGCGGCAGAAGTGCCGCACTGTGTCTTCACACAGCGTAGGGCCTTCAGCGCAACGTCGCCTAGACCAGCGGAAGAGCGTGCAACTGCAAGTATATCAACGTATAAAGCTAGCGATAGACCTGGGTCAGTCTTCGTTGTGACCATTTCTTTCCTCGAACAGACCTACAAAAATGGCGATCCGATCTTCGTTCTGCATCGCAGCTTTCCTGTGCCTAGTCACCAGCATTCTCGCCGCTCCACCTCTTCAACTCTCTTCATCCTCTACCACTGGTACCTCACTTACGTTTCCGGTAAACTCTTCTTCTCTTTCCAGCGTCAACCTCGGGTAAGTGCGTCCCCTACATGACTATCCCATTCCGCTGACAGACCCACTAGCGCTGCCCCCCTTCCTGCTTATCCACCACCGCATCCATTAGCTTACCAAGTCCCTAACTCCCCCATCATCCTTGTCTTCAGCAAGTATCTCACCCAAAGACGTGACGAGTCATGGATCCAGATTGCTATCGCCTCCGCCGCCTCAGAATGTTCCCAACACCAACCGGCCGAACCGTTACAGAATCAGGTTTACACCTGGAACCACAAACGTGTGGATCTGAAGGTTAAGCCCGTTACGGAATTGGGGGGCCCACGCCTGACATGGGGTTTGTGGAACAGTGCGGTTACTGGGATTCAAGAATTTTCACAGAAGTATGTGAGGGGAGGTGTGGGGCTCAGGATGAATTTCGAGATACTTGTGCAGGCGAATACTCGCCGCGTGGATGCGCAATTCGCGGTTGGGAAAGGTTTTCTGGATATGGTTTGAGAGGGAAATCGGCCGTTCATTCCTCGAAGGCCACCGTAGTATGCTGCGATACGCGATATGGAGTCCGTAGACTTGAATCTGCAACGGTTGCGGAGCGCAGGGTTCGTATGGTGGATGTTGTGAATTCCTCAACACACTTACTGAATATTTCTTCTTTCACTTTTGAAAATAGCATTTATCAAATTGTTTTGCGACCCCTCCACAAGGGACGGGCTCAAATCTTGCTCGGACTGGATTAAGAAGCATATGCGACAGCTTTTGCGTAACTCGTCAAGTGGTAGAAATTAGGCAGCAGCTTAGCCTTGTTGGATTCAGGTCGTGCTACACTTTTACCGATCAATACGGTCATATTGATGCTTGCGTTTCAGATGCTAAGAATAGACAGCGGGAGAGTGTCGTGAAACGGCGTTGGCACTATCACAAACGGGCTGAGTATCCGTGTGCATTGAATGTACATGTTTAGTTCTTCTTGCAGCCGACAGAATGTAGTGTACAGCGGTGCATACAAACATATTCAGTGCTCTATCTACGTCCTTGATTACTATCCATCTCCTTCCACTTCCTCACGCAGTCCGATATCTTCCTTCGATCTGCCTATGAACACCTGCTTCATCAAGTCTCTGCGCTCTTCAACACCAGGAATATCTTCCACTTCGCCGCTCTCATTTATTTCACCATATTTGCAACACATGGACACATAACATTTCAGGAGTTCAAGACCTACACAGCCAAGTGTGTTCAATGCAATAATAAGCACGACTCTGCAACAATCTACAACCTATCGCTGCGGAAACAGAGAACAGTATTGCACCCCTTGCTGGCAGCTGCAGGGCGATGATGGCAAGCACGTGTTGAACCATGCTTTTATCATCAAGCTCTTCGCCAGCGAGGTATAATCAGGCCGCAGATGGTTTCGACGATTCTTATGACCCTCATGCGGAATTCTTACTTGTTGCCCCCTCAACAGATATAACAAGCTCGGCTGGAAAAAGTACTTACCAACAGGTCGCGCTGGTTCTGGATGCCTCCATGCTCGACTAGATGGGTCGGGATAATACGGAACCTTGGTCAATACCATGTAGCGTTGACCAATTGATACAACACATGCAGACTTCAATTTTACGTAACACCTTTTGTTTCTCTTTCTTAGTGTGAAGTCCAGTGCCTTTAATCATGGTGATGGCCTTCACATGCCTTATACTCACAAGTGATTCCTAAATTGGCGGATTTGAGCCGCAAATCATTAGTGATTTTCACAACGACAGATGATGACAGCGCTTCAAATCAGAGGATGCATATATCAAGGAGATCATGATGTCGATATTCCACAAAGCCTACCCACTTCAAGAGTGACCAGGGTAAGAAGATGGATCGGTCTTGCTTTAGCGTTACAGGAACATCGATTCTTCGCTTTGCCATATTTGATACGTGAGAACCACATCTCCACTTTCATGGGTTGGTGATGCCGGCTTCATTGGACCCAAACCGGCTGTTCGTCCCACTGGAGTCCGAAAAGCGAGGCCAGAGACGATTAGCCTTGATATCGGTGAGGATCGGAGACCGCACCAGAGTCATGCAGAGAACATTAAAGGGTGTCGCATCAAGCTTCCTGAAGGACATTCTCCCCAAACCGTCTTGTTCTGCGTATCGAAGGAAAATGACGTTTCTATTTCGCTGCGTGGAGTCGGAGTCAAGCGCTGCTAGATGTTACGGAATGAACTTATATTCGAACGACTGATGGAAAACACAAGAATTGAGGCGGGAACCGAGGATTTGATGGCAAAGAATTTTCGAGGCAGAGCGTACCTCATCGTGGGGTTTCTCTTAACTGAAGGCATGGTCTGGGGATTTGAAGAATCAAGGCAGCTGGCATGGCCCCTTCGTATGCCGATTGAATTATCAAACGTTGTTTACGCTACTCGCCGTGTAGCATCATCATAGTCTTACGCCATATACAAGTCCTTAATCCTTAGCTGTAAGCATTCATAATGGGAATATACTATTCAGACACCTGCTTTTACTACATTAGTGAAATGCTACTGCTAAGAATTTTCGATTATTACTATCGTGCTAATACATTCATGTAGCAGTCTTAGCATTACGGGAGAAAATCTAAAAACCTCTATATAATTAATATTATATATATTAGCCTATCTCTAAAGTATATAATAGACGTATATAAAGTCTATATTTAATATTATTAAAGTTATATATTATTATATTATCCTTCTATCTTATTACCTATTATCCTTAATTATTATTTATTATTATCCTATCTACCTACCTACCTACCTTCTTATAATATACCTCGCTAGAATAACTCTTATTTATAAGAGGAAGTTATAGGATTGATTAATTAATTATTTATACGCCTATTCTAGTATTATTTATATTAATAAGGATAGTCTTTTACGCTTAGGTATACCCGCCTAGTAGGGGAAGTAGCGAAGCTACTATATCCTACTATAGTAGGATATAGAAGAAACCTTCTATAATTAAAAACTTCTACTTATTACCTCCTTTTCCTATAATATTTTACTTACTAGGTAGCCTAATAAGTCCTTTCTATTAAGATTATATCTTCTATTATATTTAATTAATAATATCCTTATAACTCTTTAATTACCTTCTTCTCTTTCTACTTTATTTTTAGTACCTTTATTAATTTTAATAATAAGACTACCTCTTAAGGGAGTTTTATTTACTTTAATTAAGATTTAATAAGTTAAAATTATTTTAGATAATTTATCATTATTTTTTAATCTTTATTAGCTAGCGGGCTATTATATAACTACCCCTTAACCTATTTAATATCTCTTTAAAGTTATAGGTTCTAGCTTCCTTAATTAGATTTAATCTTAACTCTTATTATTTTAGGTAAAAGAGGAGGATATACTTTATATCCTATTTTACTTAACTATAATTATATTTAGAGTCCTAGATCCTTAAGATATTAACCTTAAATAAAAATGCCTTAAAGCTATTTTTCTTATTATAAAATTAAATTATTAATAAGCTCTCTACTTTCCTTAAGTCCTAATAATAGTTAATATAATTATTTAAGAGGGGGCCCTTAACTATTAAGGCCTAATATTCCTTTAAGAAGATTATTTAATAAGCCTCTTATTACTCCTCTTATTAAAGTTATTTTTAATCTTTTACATTTATTAAGATATTATTAATATCTTAAAACTTCTTAATATCCCTTATTAAGTTATATTAATAAGCCTTTTAATAAGTACCTATTATTACTTAATCCTAACTTATAGCTTTAAACTCTTATAAGGCCTATTTCTCCTTCTCTTATATTAAAGTAAGGGCCTAGTATCTAATTCTATTATACTTCTCCTTTAATTAATATTAGATCTTCTTATTCCCTACTATTATACTCGCGTAGGTATTATAAAATAGTTAATATTAAATTATTAAATTATTAAATTATATTTAAATTAGGGGAGTTATTACCTTTACCTCTAATATTAATATTAATATAACCTTATACGTATTAAGGACTAATCTTAAGTAATTATTTTATATTATTATTAAAGTTCGCGTATAAGTTTTTATAATATTAATTATTCCCTTCAAGTAATATTATATTAAGGCTATAAATATAAGTATTAATTAAACTATTATATTATAAATTACCTTATATCTTATAAAGGTTACGCCTTAAGTTAAGCCTATTAAGTACTTAAGTACCTAAGATTAAGTAATAGCCCTTATATTAATCTAGGTAATATATAAGTCCTAATAGAGTTTTAAGTTAATATATAATCCTAAGATTTATATACTTATACTTAAGGCGACTTTTATACTATTAAATTAAACTATTTCTAATATATTAAATTTTATTAATATTCTTAAGGTGTAGACTAATTTATATTTTTATAATATAAATATTATATTATGAGTTCTTATTTATCTTTAATAAATTTAATAGGCCTTTTTAAGTTAATAGTAGTTTTCTTTAATAGACTTATTATATATTAAAAGGTAAATATTATTAATAAAACCCCTTATTTATATAAAGAGTTTAATCCTCGCGTATTCCTTAATTAATAGCCTATTAAAGAATAAGAAAAGGATTAATAAGATTAAGGAGCCTTAAGGGATCCCTATCCTTACTTCTTCTATTTATAATAAATATTATCCTTCCTTAAAGGAAGCTTATAATTTAGGTTATAATTATTAATAAGACTCCTATTACTTTAAGGTTATAAAATAACCTATTATATAATATATTATTAAAGGCTCTTATAATATTTAATTATAATAAGCTTATAATATTCTTCTTCCCCTAATTTTATATTATATAGATTAAGTCTATTAAGGTCTTAAGAGCTATCTCTATTAACTTATTCTTCCTTACTCTTATTTATTATTTTAGGAGGAGCTTATAATATTCTATAAAGCTATTAAGGTATTTAAATACTATTATCTCTAAAACTTTCCTTAATATATTAAGTAATACTATTAATTAATATACTTTTAACTTTAAATAATCTAGCTTTTTTAACTTTTTTAAGATAATTATATTTACCTCTTTAAACCTCTTTAAGTAATACCTTTTATCTAGGTAGGCTTAAAAGAGCTTTACTACTACCTTAATTAAGCCTTTATATAAGATATATAAGAACCTATTTAATAACTTTAAGGTCCTTAGGGCCTTATTTATAATTAAATAATAAATTACCTCTTAGACTTCTTTAAGCTCTAAGATAATATAAAAGTTAATTAAAATAAGGTATATTATATCCTTAATATCCTTTAAGTTAACTTAAGGAGGGGGAGGGAAAAGGATTCTCTTAAATACCTTTACTTTCCCTTTAAAGTTTATAGCCTTCCCGCCCTCCTTATCCTTAAAGGCTAGGAATTAGGGGAGTTCTTTAAAGAATATACTCCTCTCTTTTCCCTATTATATTAGCTTCTAGACGCCTACCTTCTTTAATAATATTATATATACTACCTCTTAATAATTTAATATATAGGTCTTCTTAAGTATTAAGACTTTATCCTTATCTACCTCTTAAAGCCTCCCCTTTATAATAGTTATTTAATAAAGTTTATAATCTCTTAAGACTTCCCTTAAAGCCTTTATTACCCTTATATAATCTATTATCTAATATAATTTAAAGCCTTTAAAGGGTCTTATATTAAAGATAATATTATTTATAATTTCTTAAAGTATTATAATTAATATATTTATATATATATTAATATATTTATATAACTTTAATAAATATTAATTTAGGACTTTAATTAGGATAGTTATTTATATATTAATATTCCTTCTTATCTACTTAAAGTTAGCTCTCTTTTAAACTTATTTCTTATAAGGTTTTAACTCTTCCTATAACTATTTTAAGAAGATATATATTAAAAGATAGTTAAATTTAAAATTAAAATTTAATTTAACCTTATATCTTAATATTATATTATATATATCCTTAATAAGGAATATTAAGTTAATTATACTTTATATTCCCTAACTCTAACTCTACTATATTATTAAGCCTTAAGATATATTAAGTTTTATTCCCTATTATCCTATTACCTTTAATAACTTATCTATTATTAAGTAATAGGTATACTTACCTAAATTATTTTATTATAGGTAATATAGGTTAAAGTTATTAACTATTATATATTCTTTATCTTTATTAAATACCCCTTTAAGGGCTAGGATTAAAGATAGGCTATTATTAAAAATTAGGCTTACTAAGGATAAGTTATATATATTATAGATTTAAAAGGTTATTCCTTATAATATAAAGGGCCCTTTAATTCCTTTAAGCTTATCTTAGGGATTATAGACCTATACTTATAATAAATAAAGGTCTCCTTTATTATATTATACCTCCTAGGATCCTAGGTCTAATCTTTTATTTATATAAAAGTAGATTCTTACCTCTAAATTATTATAATATATTAAATAAAACCTATTTATATTATAATTATAAGATATATTATTTATTAAGTTCTTAATTAATTCTTATATAGTTAATATATTTATATCTTAGATTTTATTATTTTTTAAGAGGGGTATTATTATTATATCCTTCCTTCTTTATATATTATATTATAGGATTTTTAGTCTCCTTATATTACTTATTAAATAGATAAGGGTTAATTCTCCTCTTATATATTTATATCTTAACTAGGGGCTAGGGTAGACTCTTCCCTCAATTAATATTATTAAGGTTTTATTAAAAGGGATAGCTAATTAAGCTCTATTAAAAATAACTTTATTAATCTTCTTATCTTCCTTAATATAAGCGTATTATTTACTTTAAGTATTATATTCCTAAGCGCTTTATATTTTATATTATATATTATTATCTAGAATCCTTTTATATCTTAATAGCCTCTTATTATAAATAATATAATATATATAACCTTTCTTTTTAATATATTAAAGTATTTTAGCTTTATCCTTAATTTAACCTTTATTTTCTTTACTTCCTTTTACTTAATTAAGTAATCCTTAAACTACGCTAGGTATTTACCTTTATAAATTATATATTACTTTATTATACCTAGGCTATCTATATAACTACTTATTAGGTAATCTTTAATATACTTATTATACCTTATTAACTTTATATAAATATTATAAATATACTTATATATATATAATAATTAAAGTATTACCTAAGTATTATATCTCTTTCTTATTTAATATAAAAGAGGAGTATACTCTTTATTACTATCCCCTTATTAATTAACCTATTTACTATCTTAAGGTTAATAACTTTTATAATTAATAAGGAGAACCTCTTCTCCTTATTAGCCGCGCTTAAATTATATATAAAGGCTAGCTATTTAACTTTAATTATCTCTAGTTAAGGATATAATCTTTTATTAACTACTTTTAACCCCTTTATTATTACGCCCTAATCTTTATTATTAACTACTACCTTCTTAATATTATAAATTATTACCCTTAATATTTATTAGAGTATCCGCGCTAACTTATATATCCTTATAATTTACCTTTCTATTTTTTCTAATTCCTCCCTTACTTTTATTATAAAGGTATAAAGTATAATATCCCCCCTCTTTATTTAGTAGGCTATAATAATAGAGTCTATAACTCCTCTTATAATATAGAATATTTATATAAGTTATATAAATATAATTCTTAATAATTATCTCCTCTCTTAATATTATTAATCTTTATTATAATTTACTTAACCTTCCTAATATTTTCTATCTTTAATATATATTAAGTTAAGGGTACTTATAATCCTAATATAATATATTATATAACTTATACTTAATTATTTAATCCTTTCTATATTATTAATAATATTAATATACTCCTTCTAAACTTTATAATAATAACGCGTCCTTAAATATTATAATTAATAAAAGTATATAACTAGCCTATTATACTTTAATAAAACTTTTTTAATATCTTATTTATCTACTCCTATTTTATATTTTATACTATTTTAAGGAGTATATATAGCTCTTACTCTTTATTATTTATTAAATCTATCTTATTTATTAAACCTACCTTCTTATCCTTTATTAATTAATATATTATTGTGTTACCTTTATTACCTCCCTTATCTACTCCTTTATTACCTTTATCGTTATATCCCCCTTACTAGGTACCCCCTTCCTCTTCCTTCCTAGCCTACTCCCCTCTTATCTAATATATCTATTCGCCTGCGCGGCCTATTATATTCGCTATCTCTATTATTATTATTATTTAGTTATAGGATATTTATTATAGAATTATAATAATAATTATATACTATTAACTACCTTAATTAAGAGGAGGATACTAAAGTAATAAAAGTAAAATTAAGATAAATATAAAATAATTTAATACCTAAAATATATTATTTAATTAGGTAGTTATTATCTTATACTATTTATATATTATATTAAAGAATTATTAGATTTCTTATTATATTAGCCTATTATATATTAAGATAAAATATAATAATTTCTATAAAATAAATTTAATATTTAAATAATATAATTAATTATTAATATAATATTCTAATAATCTAATTAGAGTAGGAAGTAAATAAAAAGGATTATATATTAATATAATTAATTTTTAAAGACTAACTAGATATTACATTTTATAAGTTAGAAGGCGGAGTAGTTAATTTTCTTAAATAAAATTATTATAGATAAATAATTTAACTTAAAGAAATATAAATATACCTTATATAATATATAAATAATCTAAAAGGAATTATTTATATATAATAAGAAGTAAAGTATCTTACTTATAATTACTAATAATAGATATATTAGCTAGGAGATATATTATAACTTAATTATATTAGATATCTTTAATAATTTCATTTAAATTAAAATCCTTCTTTAAACTACTCCTTTTCCTAGTTTTTAATTTATTCTTATTATAAATAATATATTTATTTATAACTCTAAAGAGTTAGAGTATATCTATTATATTTTAAATATTATCTTAATTAAGCTTCCTTTCTACTTATTAAATTTTAATTTTATTAAGATATTATTTATAAAGCTTAAAAGGTAGATTAAGTAGAATAATTAATTAATAAGGATATATATAAATAATAATAATTTTAAGAGCTTTAAATAATTCTTATAAAATATTATATATTATTTAAGAGTTATTAATATAAGTAAAGGTAGTATATAAAGTTTATTTAAGATATTAGATATATAATATTAAGTTAATTATATATTTAGAGCTAGAGTATTAAGAGAATATATCTAAGAAATAAAAAGAATATTAATAAATTAATATTTTTTAAAATATTTTCTCTAAGGAAGTTATACTTCCTATTATATATATTATTTAGATTATTATATAATGATAAGTTAGAATTACTCTTAAATTAATATAAAGCTTATTAAAAGAAGAGTATTTCTAGCTTACCTTAATATTAATAATATATCTTAAGTATTTAAATTTTAAATATTAATATTATCTTTATTTACTTTATCCTTATCTATTTTATTAATAATATTATAAATTTTATAATTATTAAGACCTTATTTTATATACTTCTATTTAATATATTAATTTATATTCTTTATTAAGGCCTTATTAATATTAATAGTAATATTATATTTATAATATGAATACTTTAAATTTATCTTCTTCAATTAAAGACTTCTAAGGTTATATTATTACTTATATATTACCTTTAATATATACTACTATTATATCTTATTAGCGTTTTAATAGCCTAATAAGTATTACTTAATATATCTACTTAAATTATTATCCTTTATAATATTACTCTAAGGATAAGGGGTAATATAATAATTAATATTAATAGTTTTATATTATAATAATAAGAGACTTAATTTTATTACTTTTACTTTAACTATTTCTTAGGCCTTAAGAGTATCCTCTTTATTTATATACCTCTACTCCTATTATATAATATATAATAAGAAGATATTAGTAATTAAGATATTTAATAATATAATAATAGATATTTATAAAGTAGGTATTTAAGGTATAAAAGAATTAGCTAATAAGCTTATTAAAGGGGTAATTAATAATAAGGTTATTATATAATTCTTATACTTCTTTTAAATATAATTCTTAATTAACTTTTAAATTATATACTTTAATAGCCTTATTAAGTTAATTAAATTATTATTTAAAATTATAATTAATTATTATTATATAAAATTCTTATAATTTATAAGATAATACTTATTTAATTTAAGATATACTTAATAATAATTTAAATAGTTAAGATATATACTATTATTATCCTTATATCTATAAGTAATTATAAGTAGGACTATCTATTACTTAATAAATATCTATTATATTTATTATTTTAGGCTAGTAATAAGATTAACCTGTACGTAGTACTAGCTACAAACCTTCTATCTTAATATAGAAGAGCTAATTAATCTTAAACTAACATAGCTAGAATAGAGTTAGGATATATTATAGTTATAAAGTAATTATAAATTCTATCTAATATAGAGTTTTTACGCGCTTACTAGTTAGCCCCTAGAATTATAATACTATCACGACGTTAAGGGATTATTAGGGGAAGAGTTAGAAGATATAATAATAATATTATATAAATTTAATAGAGCTAGAAGTTATATCCTTAGCTCTATGCAGGGAGTATATAAGAGTAGTTACCTATATACTTTAACCTAGGTATATAGACTTCCTACTTAGATACTTACTTATTAATATCTCTACCTCTTACTAATATAGACCTTATAAGCGACGGTGATAAAGCTCTATTATAGATATATTAGTAATATATATATATAATTAAATATATAGTATTAATCTAGGTCTAAACGCGCTCTTATAATAAATATAGCTTATAGCCTATTAATAGGTATATATAATATCTATCTATAGTTTATATTAATATAACTATGATATTAAGTAATAGTTAGTATAATATTATATTAGTAAGGAGTATTACTAATATTATAACCCCGCTAGTTTATTTAAAAAAATCTAATATTAAGGCTACTTTATCCTTATACTATTTTATATTATTAACCTACCTTAGGTCTAGTTAATTACCTTCCTCCCTCCCTCTAATAAGATATTAATTATCTAATTAGTCCTATTAAATTAATATTGATTTATTATTAATCAAATTATAATAGTATAAAAGGCTTTAGCTATTAACTCTAGTTACTTATAAGAGAAAGAAAAGGGATATAGGGACTACACGTATATTATATATTATTATTAGCCACTAGTAGTATATATATAATAAGAAAGATATAGAGGAGAATAGAGGTTTAAGAGAAATATTAATTAATTATATTAAATAACTATTATAAATATATAATATTAGTTAAAGAGTAATATTATAAATAAGAGATCTTAGTAGTATTAAAAGCCTAGTACGTCTAGGTTTATATATATTACTAATTATTATAAATAAGCGAGAGTTTTTATTTAAGGAGGTAGGTTATCCTCCTCTTGTAGTTTCTTCTATAGTAGTATATAGTACGCTTTAGTAGTTAAATCTATATACTATTATCAAGAATATTATTATAGATCTCCCTTATTAATATAAATAGATGCTAGAATGGGCGTATAAATTAATTAATTATTTTATTATAATAATAATAGCTTTCTAATTAGCTTAAGTAAGAAGAGGAATATTACTTAATAATATTTAAGTAAATATTATTAATAGGAATCCTTATAAAATATATATATATTAAAAGTTAATATATAACTTAATATACTTAAAATTTATAAATTATTTATATAATATTACCTTTTTAATACTTTCTTAATTAATACTTATATTAATAATATACTTCTTATCCTTTTATTAATCCTTTTATATAAGGGTAACCTTAATATTAATAAATTAATAAGGTAATCCTATTTTAATAATAATTATATTTACCTTCTTTATAATATTAAATTTAAGGATATATATATTAATACTTTTACCTTTATTAAATCTATTAATAGTATAAATATAAATATATAAATTATACTCCTCCCCCTTAAAGAAGATATTATTAAATTATATATACTTTATTACTAACTGAACCTCTAATCCTAATTTCTTATTAAATATTAATATAACTTATCTTTAAGATATAAATAGGGATAATATTAATAATAAGGATACTTATATAAGTATTAATATATAAGACTTATACTATTACTCTTACCTCCTTTATATTAGAGTATAAACCTCTAGGTTAACTTCCCTTAATAATAATAATATAAGATTAGCTATTTAAAGAGGAAGAGTATCCTTTACTATTATAAAGATATATTAATTAGGTATATAAGCCTATTAATTAGGTAGCTCTACTATTATAAATATATTATTAAAGGTAGACTACTTAGGAGCTACCTATTTATATAAAGGTATAATATAATATCTAAAAGATATTATAAAGTTAAAAATAATAATTAATTAATATATTTAAATTTTAAAATTACCTAATTAGGATTAATATAATTAATAGATAAGTTTAAAGAAAGTATAATTTTTTAATATATAATATAAGCTAATTATGCGAGTTTTCTCCCGTAGATACTAAGACCGCCGCATGAAACTTATACAACGGTAGGACATGCTATTCGCCAACCACTGATCTTCAGGAAGATACCTTTTTCCTCATGATCTCCTATGTATCGACCCTCATGACGTTTGATAAGTCCCTCACATCTTTCCGCGCCCAGCAAATGCCTTTGGGCTCGCTTATCGCGTGTCGCTACTTGATGTGGTGGAGGATTTGAGACTATATTGATTCCCATCTTGCACACAATGTATCTACATTCCCAAGGGACGTGAAAGCTTCAGCCGAGATGCCATGCATTTATCTCCAGCTCTACCTTTCCTCATCGCCTGGGCGTTTTGTGCAAATGCCGCACCGTCACCTAGAAGCGGTTTCGCCAGGGATCTATACCTACCAGTAGATGCTATCGACAGTGGCAATTACTCCATTCTTCACCAAAACACAACTACCGACAGAACCAAACTCTTCCGCGTTCCAAATACTTACATCTCGCTCATATACGAAGTCTATCCAGAGAAGCGATTTGAATTCAGAGTCCTCACCATGATAATCGACGACGCAATCACCCAAGTCACCACCAAGCTCGAAAACTCTGGCAATGTCGTTCTCCCAGACGATCAAGACCCTTATGTCGACGGGAAGTTCGCGGCGCCGGCACCCAAGGGTGGTTGGATCAGCATGCAGAGTCCTGACAAAGGTCCTGCTCATGGCAGGCGTTTGAACTGGGGGAATGTGAGGGATGTGCTTTTGGGGCTTAGGGCGCTTATGGTGAAGCAGGGGAGGGGAATGCCGTTCAGGATTGATTTCCAGGTTAGGCTTGATCATGTGGGGATCATTGGGTGGGGAGAGGTTACTCCTGGAAATTTACCCACGTCGGTGAGCGTGGGAAGCGGAGTTATGGAGTAGGATAGACATTAACGGTACATATGTCGGTGCCGTTTGGCGTTGTTGCGGAAAGCTAGGGATCGGAAGGTGTTGGCTTTCTATCAGGATTTATACCATGCATTTGAGAGGTCAAAATGCGGTCTCGTGGCGTCTCCATTATCGTGTCAAGTACTTATTCCAGCCTGTACCTCTCGATATTCACTTTCTTCAATATTCCATCGTATGCTTCAAGACAACACGAAGAACAGGAGAAAACCACCGCTGTCCGAACTTGCTTATGCCTCCATTGAGAAAATACAGAGTGGCTTAAGAGATATCCACCTATACTTACTTGAGAAGCAAGGAAAATTCGTTGTTGCACGTTCTTCACAGCCAAGCAGGACAACTGATTATCCTACCTCGCGGTTATTCTCTGCCAGCCAGAAGCAACGCCCATCCCCATCAGGACAAAGCCTGAAATCTTTGCTTCTGCGTATGAAAGATTGTGCAACGGGCCACAGTAGTGGAATCATGGGTGTGTGGGGTGTGAATTGGATTGAACGCTCTGATGTTCAGCACAGGCTTTACCAGATATATGGCAGGACCTGTTGGTCTCCTTGCTGTCTTTTTGCAGCATGCTAGAAATTGTTATCAAGAAGGACTGAATGTAATACCTGAAATGGAGCCCAAGCCTCGACCAATTTGATCGCTCGGTGGGTTTTTATTAGAGTGTGGAGCTCGACCCCCGGGGTATTGTGTGGCTACCATTTTCTTTTTTTTATTCCATGCCTGTTCCTACCCGGAAAGTCTCGCGATTTTGTATCAGTCTATAGCCGGAAGCTCCTGATCAACTTTGTCAAGGACATCTTCCGCGTCTTATCGATTGCTCAGCAGGAGAGTGTGCATGTATCCTGATGGATAATCTGCCACTTGAGATACTCTATTTCGACGTCTTCGATGAGACTGTGACAAGCCTTCTATTCGATCTATGCCACATTTATTGACTTCATCGAGTGTCGAATTCCTTATTGGCGTCCTGACCCAAAATTGACCCAAGTCCTGCCCCTGCCCGCTAAATCGCAACTCATGATGCAGTGCCAAATTATCAAATTATCTGAATCTATTCTTCGTCATCGTCATCGCTGATAGGCTCGACAATGAGGTTGCCACTTCTTCCCACGCTGGTACCCACACTGCCACCGTCCTGGATATCGTAAACCGTCCGAGGCATGGGCGAGACTAGGCGGAAATTGTATATGTGTTCGTAATCTGCTGGCTTTTGCGCTGATGATACATTCTCTCCAGACTTCAATAGATCCTGACATTCAACGAAAGCGTACAATTCCTCCATTTCTGCATCCTTGGCGAATTTGCGGATCACGCGCTCTCCACTTTTCATCCGTATACTGATTCGTGATGCGGTCTTGATGTCGGGACCAGGTTCAACGGGCAATAACTGCGCTCTCCATCGCTTCCATTCTTGGACTTTCCGGGCCTCCCTCTCTTCTGCTCCAGCTCTAGCTTTCTCTTCTTCCTCGGCTCTTTTCTGCGCCGCCTCGGCCGCTCGCCGCTGTCTGGCACGCTCACGGTCTTGCGCCAGTGATCGCTCATAGGCACTGTTCTGTTCCTCTCGTATGTTCCGTGAAGCCTGCTGCTCATTCCTTGTCGCCCGTACCGTCTCCAGAACCTGTGAATGTTGACCGATCGCCGTTCGTAGCTTTGCTACAAATGCAGAGGCGGGCTGCAATCCAGTGATTCGAGCGATCGTTGACATCGATGTTGTTGAATCTTGAGGTGTATGTACAACGATTGCCGTAAAAGGGAATTTGCTGCAATTAAGTGCATTGGAGACCTGGTAGGCTTCGGAATCCTGCACATTACCCGCCCATAGTATTATTTTGTTTTGAGGGTCGTTGACATAGCTCATGACTTTCTGGGATAACAGTGTGTCTCGTATGAATGTGGAGGTATCGTCATGCTCTGAGGAGAGGAGCACCACCATCAGGAACTTCAAGTCTTTTTTCGCCAAGTCGTAGGCCTGAGCATAGCCTCCATCGAAAAATTGTAGTTGATGTCTTCTGTACTCTTCCTCGAATTCTCGTGCGAATCTAGATGCTGTGTCTCTTGGATTGAGGGATCTTCTTCCTGTCCTCGACCGCGCTGGGGAGCTGCTTTGGGCTAACCTTGGGAGGAGGCGAGGCAGGAATGGAAAGAGGTATGCAAAGAGCGAGAAGGAGCCTGAAAGCAGTCGATAGAGCAGGTTGAATGGAGTGAGGAGAACGGAGATGAGAAACGGCGGGCGATAATTTCTCTGGCTATCAGATTGAGGCACTATCCGGGGGGCAGGTTCTCGAGGCGGGGATAGGGGAGATCTGGTGAATGATGGTGAGCCATTTAGCAGTGTTTCTCGCCGTATTGACTGGGTTGGAGGAGTCGAGGAGGGAAGTTGGGCACGAGCTTCTGCGACTGGATCTGGGGCTTCGCCGTCGAAGAATTTGGCAATCGCAATCTGCGACACTGTCAGTATGCGGTTCGAAGCAGGTATGTGTCATGTAGCCGTGTTGGCGGACCTGGACGTTCCACTCGGACCTCTGCAGCAATGTGATTGCAGCTGAAGGTTCCTGGTTGGTGACGGAAGTGTAGGTACCTAGCGCCAGCTGCTGGCTTTGATTGAGCTGAGAAGGGTCAAAGTCGTTGCCAGACATGATGGCAGATGTTGTAGGAAGTCGAAAGACAACTGGGAAGCTATGTCGAGTTGTGGAAAATTGTACTCAACGATGGAAAGCTTGGATGCCTCGAAAGGCAGCGGACCTTGCTCTGATTGGTCCGTTCTCCGATGCGGGACCCATGCGGAAACACCAGCTCCAGTGTCAAGCGACCTTCACTTCTTCCCCATATAAATCGTCAGTCTTAATACATCTATGATAGCTTCCCTCGCTTGCTGAAGCTGTGCTTCGGTATCTTGTATTATTCTATCTATATCTTGTCTTTCTGTGTTCTTTTCTCGATAGTAGAGCTTCATTGCATTATCGTCTGATCCGCCCAGCCTGCAAGTCGGCCAACGGCCAGGCCACACCACACTACTGGCATGAAGTGCGTGGTCCCATCGTGTCATTGCCGACTTTTGCTAATGCATCTGTAGTATCCCGCATATTCCAAACCAGGATGACCTACCGATAGCGAAAGGGTACGCTTACGATGGCAACGTTGATCCAGAGTAGCCTGGAGGATTCGCAGCCAACAGGAGCTTCCTCGAGGCCGAAAGGACGTGGTAAGAGGTCGCTCTTACATCAAAAGAGATTCAAAGGGTGGAATAATCACTGGGAGGACTGTCGCTGATTCGGCTTCGAGGAAAGAGAACGCAAAGGACACATTGTGCCGAAATGTGACAATATACGGCCACTGCCGATACAAGGAAAAAGGTGGACACGGATCATATCCAATGCTTCCATAGACGGCCCGCTGATATGCTCATCAAGGGTGTGCATTTAGCCACGACCCCGTCAAGCCTCAGGTGCCCAACAACCAGATGGAGAAGTGTGCAGTCACAGCCTCCTAATTTAGTCGAGACGCTCAGCTTATGCCTCTCCAGCGTCAAGAAGCGGTTCAATGTGGACTCGCCGAGCTTTACACCTGCGTCTCTTACCGTCAATGGCGCATCAAAAATACCCGGTCTTTCGCCGAAAGCTGCCAATGCTGCCCCTTTCAAACCTAGAAATTTTAGTCCAGGTAACATCGTCCTCTGACACTGCCTCAGATGCTAGTACTGAAGCCGGATAGCTCCCAGCGATGCTTCCTCGTCTGTTCCGTCAACACTAAAACCCTATAATCCAAACGCTACTGAATGGCTGGCGCCGGAAGCCAGGGAATTTGTTCCCCAAACATATCATACAGTATGTGAAGACTAGTTCACCCTCTCACGCAGTTCATTCTTTTTCTTCCCTCCGAGCCTCATTCAGGGCCTGGGCACCACCAGTCGAGGCCGTGCCCCCCTCCGAAAAACAGGCAATTGTTAGCGGAACGGCCTCCATAGTAGCAAAAGCCTCACCCGACGACACTGCATTATCGGCCCTTGAGCCCGATTGTCTACTGGGCAAGCAATTCTCTGGACTTGTCACCGCATCTGTTTATATCATTCTCCATAATCCTAAGCACCCGCCAGCTGAGGCTACAATTCTCTTTAATACGTCTGGATGGAACATTGTTCCAAGCTCTGCGATGTCCATCCGATTTGCGGAGTGGAGTGGTATATTCGACGATATGCTTACCACTCGATTAGGCTGATCATAGCTCTGAATATCCTAACTCTAATCAATCCAACTCCAATCAATTCGACCCCTTCACGTCCAACACACCCGCCGCTCCAACTCCCAACAATCTAGACATCCATCAGAATTCCAATCTCTATTCTCAGGATCCAAACGGCTATGGGTCCGCATATCTACCTAGCCTAGCAAGCCACTCACAACTGCTCCAACATCATCACTACGCCCCCTTGGAGCCCTCACGAGAGACGACGAAACCAAATCAGAGAACTGCCATAGATCTCTTCATCCAAGAAGATTTGCGGCAGAGACTGCATGCCAAAAGTGAAGCGTTTCTGAGGATCTTCCCAAATTCAACGCTACCCGCGATCGATTTCTTCCATACTTTGACGCCACTACAAGGCGCAAGCCATACAAATCACGCGCGTTATGGACATGCCAGCACCGTCTACAAAGCTGTCTCTGAACGAGATGGCAAGACTTACTGTCTAAGACGTTTTCATGATCTGAGGGCAACGACCGCCACTGAGCACGCATTGAGGTCCGTTCGCTCAATCTGGGCGCGGGTCAAGAGTAGCAGCGCTGTCTGGGTACACTTTGCCTTTACGACAACGGGTTTTGGCGACGCCTCTGTTGTCATCGTCTCGGACTACCATCCTGCCTCTGAAACTATTGCAGAGAAATACTTCAACAAGCCATATCCTCGTCCAAGGCGTAACTTGGAGGATATCGTGTGGAGTTTTATCGTCCAAATAGCCAATGCGCTCAAGACGATTCATTCCTCTAATTTGGCAGCTCGAGTCATCGACAAGACCAAGGTGCTTGTGACGGATGAAAATCGCATACGTCTCAATGGATGCGCCATCCAAGACGTTCTGGATACGGAATCGCATGACATGGCTGATCTGCAACGACAAGACCTGCAAAAGTTCGGCAAGTTGATTGTCGATGTTGCTCACCACCTTGCCTCCAGTTATGGAACGAAAGGAAGAGGGCCAGACATCATAAGCCGCACCTATTCGGAACGTCTCCTTAAGATTTTCAGCTGGCTGTCGGACCACAGCTATCCCGAAAATGACGGGCCGATCGACGATCTTCTCACAGAGATCAGCAACAACATCATCGATGTCTTTGATGCGTCGCTCAAAGCTGACGATGTGCTCCAATGTTCGTTGAACAGAGAACTCGAGAATTCACGCATTGTTCGTCTGATGACAAAGCTCAACTGTCTCAATGAGCGTCCCGAATACGAGCAACACCGGTCGTGGTCCAACCAAGGATCGCGTGCTGTCTTACCTCTCTTCCGCGATTATGTCTTCCACCAGGTCGACGCGCAAAACAGTCCAGTGGTGGATATGGGCCACATAATAGCTTGTCTGAACAAGTTGGATGTCGGTGTCGAGGAGAAGGTGACAATGACGACAAGAGACGAACAGTCCGTCATCGTTGTCACCTACAAAGAATTGAAGCAGGCTGTGGAAAGTGCTTGGGCAGAATTGATGAGGAGGGCCGCGACCTGATAATGAAGGCTTACGAGTGCGAGATATGAGGAACGGGATGAGGGATGTTGGATTATGACAGTAATGGACCATGATGTTGGACTACTTGACGTACTGTTGGACATCAGTAGGAGCGTGGTCGAGCAGGGACCATGACCGATCTACAACAGCGTCCGTGAGCTTAAGACATCGATCTTTCCTCGCGTACCTCTCGAATTGACAAACCAAAGATAGAAATCAGTATTCAATCATCGCCTCTTTCTCTGTGCTTGAGCTGTTGATATGATGATAATATAGGACTTGTGTAGCGTACTTCGAGCGGATAGTTGGGGTGTGAAGGGATAGATACTACCTGGCTTGCTTATAGTTCTATCGAGACCAAAGTAAACATTGCAGACAAAGTCAAATACCGCTCTCTAGTCTCTAGATGCTAAATGGAATAGTTCAGCGCGCACGCCAAGTACGGTAGAATGTCTTGGCACGTATAAGTATGTTGCACCTGTTTTCGTTGGACATCCATTGATTTGGGCACATATGCTGCGAAACATGCTACGACAACGGTCTGAGCTGTTTCCGTCACACTAAGCTCAATCATGAATTATCCGCCACATTTGAATCTGACGCGTCCTGATGCTGCCGACAAGTGGGAGCGAGAAAGTCCCCAACGTTGGATGAAGCAAGAACAGGAAGGACGATCATCGCTAGTCAGCTCGAACACAGCGACACGACCACTCAGTCCCAGGACCACACGACAAGGCGAAATCAAAATCGAAGCCAAGCAGCAAATTCGTAAGAGACCGCAAGGGGTACCAGGCACCAATGTCCACAGTGCCTACGCTGGCATTTCCGTCCACAATGCTCTACTCAACCTAGGACCTCCTCCGCCAAACGCCAAGGTCGGAAGCAAGCACCTGCCCTGGTTACGACTGACGGATTGGGAGATGATGAACCTCCGTCAGAGGATGAAGAAGAATGCGAAATGGAGACCAAGTGATGAGATGATAAAGAAAGAGCTTAGTGAGCTTGGACGGGGGCCTCGTGGTTATGCGAAAGCGAAGGAGGAGGCGACGATCCGTGGGGTGGATTTCCTTGATGAGGATAGCGTTGAGAATCAAGGATTGCACAGGAAGACGCTGTTGTCTGATAAGCCCTTTCTGGGACCAAATCGAGGAATGATACTCAACCAGGCGAAGAAGCGGAAGAGGGAGGCACAGGTTCTTCCGCCGGAGGTGACAACCTTGGAGGGATCAGTCCAGGCCCATGCGGCAAAACAGCAGCGACTACGTGCATCAGATGCTGCTACGAATGGAAGAAAGACGATGGGGGGACCGAAGCCTGACCGTGCATACGACAGAATCTACCGGGTGTCGGCTGGCAAAGCCAACAATGAAGGCGTGGAATCCAAGCAAAAGCCTACAATGGTAACGCATGACTTGCCATCCATCGAGGCCATCCAACCGCTCATGGGACATGAAGAAGAGCGCAAGAGGATGGGGTTAAAGTCAGACGACTTCAAGAGGGTAGTGCGAAGTGGTTGTGGAGCTGATCTCTTCAAAGCAGGAAGGGCCACGAATTCAGGCTCAAATGTCCCCCAACCAGTCCCTGCTGAATTGGGACCTAACAATTCAGACCCACTCATGAAACCCCCCCTGGCTGGTAAACCTCGGCCTGCTTTGACAGCCCACGCCAACACAGTCGTGCCGATCGATCTGACGGATATGTCATTCACAGATTCTGATGCATCAAGCGCTACAAGTAGCGAAGGCTATGAAATGTCAGCGCCACCTACAAGCCTAGACGAATCCCCATCGTCAGAGTCAAGCGCTGAAAGCAGTCTAGGAGATGTTTCTTTGCAGCCACCAAAGACGCATTCATCAGACAAGCCTCCAATATTCTACGACCTGAGCCTTGATTTGTGCTCTGAAATGGGCACTGGCGCGGATACCGGGGTTTTCCCAGGTGGAGACCAATCGCTCGCGGCCTCTCCAGCTATCTCAACAGACAATGTACTTCCGGGCAAGCTAGGCTCAATAGGAACCTCATCAGCTCGGAAAAGAGATAAGGATCATGCTTACGGTCTTGCGCCAAAGGATGACACAAGAGCAATACTAGTGGAACCAGCTATAACAAATACGGTGACCCATGGATCCATGTCTTCACGCACTCCTCTAGACAGACAGGCCAGGGAAATCGTTTTCGCTGCTGTCACGCGAGCGATTGAGCTCGGAGGCCCTAGTATGAGAGAACAGTCAGACGAAAAGAGCCTACCTAACCCTACCTCAGCTGTTGTACCTCCCACTACCCAGCTCGGTAACGCATGTGGTTCAATTGTAACAAGGGCAGCGATCCCTCGCCTCCACCACCCAAGTGAAGACGAGGCTTTGTCAAATCTAACGCCCGCTGGTAATGAGAACGTTTACGCTACCACCTCCACCATTATCAAACCCGAAGCAACCACTGTTGGCAGCTCCACCAAGCCCGAAACGAACACTTACCAGGTATCTGAGCCGGTCGTTTCGACACCGACGCTGCTCCGCGGGCCCAGTTCAGCATGCACCTATGAACGTTATGAGCGACTTAAGCTAAAGCAAGCGGTTGACACAGCTGTCGCAAGATCGGAAGAGCTGGGAGAGCCCTCCTTTGGTCATTCCTTAGGAGACTTGTACGAACAGAGCCTGCGTGACCCTACGATAGCAGACCTCCTTGTTGCAGTGCTTCTGCGAAAGCCATTACTTGCACAAGCGGCTGAATTCTCCAACCGTATAGCCGCAACGAATAGAAACCTAGTGTCCCAGGTCCATCAGAACGCAAGCGTTTCGTCTGTCTTGAGCAGTCCATCCATTTCAACCGCCGCACCTGTTCTGCCTGTACGAACCACCTCTGTCTTAAGCAACAACCGATCGCCCTCGATCGCCGAGTCCGCGAATCCACGAACCCGCATGAAACCCCCAACAGCCTCCCTCACGACATCCTCACGAGGTGTCGCGGGAAGTACGATTGCTGCGGGCCCGGAATGCCCACCAGTCACTTCCCGCAACTCAAACATCTTGTCCACCTCGACCGCCACATCTATTCCTCCTTCTACCACAAGCTCCAACCCAAGCGACGGCCAATCCTCCGTGCCTAACAAGCTTACAAATCCGCCAACCCCCGTAATGCCCCCACCGCCTTTTCAACCAAGAGTCTCGATAGGCGTCCCGGGAGGCAGCGGAGTAATGGTGTGGAATAGAGCCAGGAGGCGGGCTAGGATCGCAGCTCGCGAAAGTGGGAGTGTTGTTGCAACACAGCAGGACGATTGTGCTGGCAAGAACTCTGTCATCAATTCTAATGAGAGACATCAGCGGCTGAGAGATTTCGTCGTTAATGGGAAGATCACATAATCTGGATTTCCCCCCCCTCGGAACACTTACTCCAGGATAATGCATTCATTTGTGGTGAGTGTAATAGAAGTTGAGTGATGTAGCATAGATCCTGTGGCATGTTATATCAGTCACGAAGACCAGCAAATAGGCGCTGGTATATGTATATGTATATGTACCATATCAATCTTCGCTCGTCTCACTCTATGGCTAGGTAGGCTCCAACGGCTACTGTCGTTGAGAGTGGGTAGTAATACGTAACCTCCATGAGCACGTATACTCCCTCATCTCATCTCCATCTCCATCTCCATCTCCATCTCCATCTGCATCTCTGATACTGCTACGAAAACCCCAAAGTATCTATGCAAGTCTTAATCACTCAAAAACTGCTAGTATGTTGTATCGAGGAAAGCAATACGCTCAGCTTAAACCCGCATAGGAAGACTCTATGTAGAGAGGTTAGTGCGTGGGTGGGTGTATGTTGTGGATATTGGGGTATGAATGAGAGGAGGAGAGGAGGAGAGGAGGAGAGGAGGAGAGGAGGAGAGGAGGAGAGGTTATGAGTTTTGGATTGTTTGGCTGGGTTTGGCAGGGTGCCAGCAGCGGATGTGTCTGGTTGGTTTTTGGCGGGATAAGGTTGCATAAGGTTGAGGGATTGGGTGAAGGATAGGTCGAGGGAAAAGAAATCGTCGGTGGGACGGTTGATGGTAGGTTTAAGGGATGGGTTGGGGGATTAGTTGAGGGACAAGGGATTTTGGGTAGGACGGTTGAGGATAGCTTTGAGGGATTGGGTAAGGAATTTGGTCGAGGGATTGGGTAAGGGATTTGGTCGAGGGATTGGGTGAGGGATTGGGTGAGGGATTAGTTGGCATCTACTATTGTATGGGGGTCATGTGTGGGTTGGTCAGGTAGTTAGGCTTTAGATGATGGATTTCGAAACTTCAGATTGATTCTGTCACTGAGATCAAATCAGGTCATGTGATTTCTCCAGATGGAATTTTTTGACAAGTATGGTTGCTGATGCTATTGATGCTGAGGTGCATTGGGTATGGAATGCTTGCTTACCGATTTAGGGGTTTGAAAGGTAGGTGATGTATATATACGGCGGTAAGTTGGTTAAGTGGACGTATCGGATTGTGTGGACGATGAATTTGCCAAGTCTTGTACTCAACAAATTCAGAATAATACGACCACATCATGCGAATGGATTTGAATCCCTCATCTCCCACCCCTCTGCACCTCCCACTCCCTCAACAACCTCTCGACACCCTCATTCCCCATCTTCGCCGCCAGCTCAATTGCATCCCAATTCCCCCAACAATCCCTAATCCTCGGATCCGCCCCCCTCTCCAGCAAAAACCGCACAACCTCCTCTCCCCCGCGCGCATTATGCGCCGCATAACACAACGGCGTGCCCCAATGCTCCGGCAACTTCTCCTCGGCATCCAACGCGTTAACATCGAGTTCGAGCTCGTCGACAAGATACTCCACCATCGCCATGCGCGCGCGTAGATCGTCGCCCTTATTACCTGCGACGGCGCCGACGGCGCGGTGGAGGGTGCGTCGACTGAGTTGCGCGCCGTGGTTGATGAAGAGTTTGAGGCTGGATACGGTGCCGGTTGCGGCGACTGTTTCTACCAAGGGCGGGTTTGAGTAGGGGTCCGTGTGGGGGTCGGTGGTGGAGGCGTTGTGGGCTAGGAGGTAGCGGACGAGGGATTCGTTGGCGCAGATGTGGTGGAGGAGGGTTGGGCCTGGGGTTCCGGTGGGGGAGGGGTCGTGCTGGTTTATGTCCCAGTTGTTGGTTAGGAGGAGGTTGAAGAGGGGGACGGAGGGGTGGGCGGCTATTTGGCGGGGGGATAGGGTGCTTATGGGGGCGTGGTGGTGGGAGATTAGGTGTTCGAGTATGGTGAGGTTGTTTTGGGAGAGAGTTTTCGAGAGGGTCCAGGGGAGGAGATCGGGGTGGTCTTTTAGGGTCTGAGATATCTCGGCGAGGTTGTTGGTTTTTATGCCGATGATGATGATTGTCTGGGGTTGCAGGCGCGTGGGTGGAGGCTGAGATGGGGTAGAGGCTGGTTGGGATGGTGGATTTGAGCTGGTCATCTTTTATGGAGGGATGCTGATATTTTGATACCGAGAAAGTTGAGGGACCAGGGATCCAAAAAGTGACCGCTTTGGGGGCTAGAGCGCAGATAAGATAAAGCGCCTTTGGGAGCGGTCGAATGCTCTCCAGATGGCCTGGAGGCACTTACCTCGATCAATCGGTCGCTGGTGACCCCCAATATATATTACCTTTCAAGCTTGCTAAAACTGAATTCAGTTACCTTTTCGAGCTTGACCCCGGTGGAACTCGTTGCGTTGACAGGCGTGTGTCCCTTGGAAGCAATATAGTCAATTTCAATTCACTGATCGTGGCAACTGCCTATGTAGGCTACGTAGAGTGGCTTGAGCAAGTTACCCTGCCAGCTTGGGTGACTGGGATCATATGGCAGGGAGATGTTCGCCACAACGCATTTCTGTATATCTTCAAAATTTCAACCAGGATGCAGGCTCGTGACAGTAACTTCGAACACGGACTTCAGCGCGCTATTTATGTCCGGGTCCAATGAGTAATTGGTTGGAAGAGAGATTGCTGAAATGATATGGCCGAAAGCTTAGTAATCAGGCAATATGAGGCCATCATTGGTGGATTTGGGGCTCCGGAGGCTTACCTGATTGGGTAAGACGCCGCTAGGCGAGACACTGGCACCCGGGTGACAGAAGTCGTCGCACACCCTAGTACCGATTGGGGACGCATCTCCTAGCCGTTTGCAGGTTAGGGTGTGCGACGACTTCTGTCACCCGGGTGACTGGTACTGAAGCGCTCGCTCTTGTTCCTTATTTTCTCGCTATTAAAGTGACAATCAATTATATTCATCATAGCCAGGCAAACATGGGCTGCGAAAATGGACTAGAAGAATATCAACATCTCAAAGATGCTGTAGCGACAGCTATGCATCTCCCTACGTCCGGCAGGTGATAGAAACGGAATATTGACAGACTATGTAGATCTGGTACTACATCTTCTTGCATTCGACGTGGCCGGCGACAACCTGGCTCAATCATAGCCCAGCTTCATCTACACAGGAGACCATCTATATCATGTCCGCGCCTACACTTATGCTAGGCTAATCGGTGACAAGGTGCCCGATCTTCTGGCGGTTGAGTGGATGCTCGATTTCCTTCTCGGCATCCAAACTTGCGCAGCGTCCCTCGAATCAAAGGCCTCACACGGCTGCGTCACGGGCTACGGACTCTCTGACACAGCCGTCCTTGCTACCATGAGCAGGCGCAATCAGTCCCTAACGTGAAGGCGTTACTGTGAGGCGGATTTTCAATTGACGGGTGTTTGTGGTGAGATGGAATCAATGTTCATATGTCAACATAGGAATCAGAGTCTGTTTCAAGAAGAAGGGCCTTGCTGGATCGATTCACCAATGTGAGAATGTTATTAACCAGACTTCAGTCATCGAATTCGCTCGACAATGCTCCATGACGGGGAAAGCCGACCTTTGGTGTTCCAAAAGAGGAACTATCAATTAGAAGAAGCTCGGAGACACCGTGCCCCGGTACTACTTCGACTGAACCAATTGCTTTAGGGGCCGACGGCTCATCTACGCGAGCCGGCAACACCAAAATGTGATACGAAAAGAGGAATACTGCAAGCCAACTCCGATTGTGTTTCAACAATAGGCCACACAGTAGCTTCCTTAGGGTCGAAACCAAACGGAGTAGCAGACAATCCGATTCTCTTACACAGAGTTTGCAGATATGCTGACAATCTTACGTGAAGAAAACGTCGTGTATTATGGGGCTGTGGGCGCCTTGTTGATGCCGAAACACGCTAACATATGGGGGCCGTTGGTGGCATCTTTCTCATGCAAGCCGCGGCGGGAGTGGCTTGCCTTATTCGAGCGTTAGGGGTTAGTGCGGGCTGTGATTGGTGTACCTGGCTGAGTCAGCCTACATCCTTGTTTGACCAAAGAATTGCCGGCCGGCCGAGATGAAGACTCGTTGACTACGCCTCCTATTCAATTTACAAGACTGTGGAAATTCGATGTTCGAGGCTGAGAAGACAATTTCTGAGTGGAGCCATGCTAGATGATGACGCTCAGGAGCCTTTGTTGGTAGCGAAATACAACCAAATTGTGAAGGTAACCTTGATGGCGCCCTTTCCCGGTGGGCTGAAGCATTACATTCTAAAGCAGAGAAGGAGAGTAGGTTCGCGTGCGTTCATATCCTATAGCTCATCATTCTTATTTCCCTATTTCCCCAATCTCCTCTTCTACGTTTCCTCTCGCCGTCCTAGGCATGCCATACCACGTTCTTTAACGCGTAGAAACAACGACAGTCTTTACCACAATGACGTACTTACGTTCTTCCCTCCTTCTGCTCCCTTGTGTTTTCCTGCAATGTCTGGCCTCTCCAGCGCGCGTTCTTCGACGTCAAGCTCCTGCATCTACAAGCATCAGCAGTGCTTCTTCACTTGTAATCACAGCTACAGATAACGCGAACGCACTCATTACTTTATATCCTAGCCAAGTCACCGATCCTGCTTTATGGACAATACCGACCCCAACCACCATTTCATCGACGGAGATCATCTATCCAGGCGGTTATGAGTGGGTTGCTTCGCCTGTGCCGGCATTTCAAGCACCTGCTGTTCCCACGGATGCTCCGTACCCAATCCCCCCTCCCAGCTCATCTTCGCCTTTAGCGGCATCCTCGGAGGCATCTTCTACCGCAGAAGCTTCAATATCCATCAGTAGCGGGAGCTCAGACGTCTCAAGTGGAACGGCAACGGATGCCTCGAGCAGCGACTCCGCTGCAACGACATCAGGCACTGGAGGCAACAGCCTTTCCACATCATCCACACTATCTAGCGATGGAAATTCTGGATCAGCAAGCACAACGGGTGCCAGTACCTCCGGAAGCAACTCCGGCTCGGTGCCTTCAGATACCGGATCTACGTCCAGCAGTGCTTCGATTACTGATGGTAGTTCTGCTTCCATTAGTGGTTCGTTATCAGCTAGTGCATCAGTAACCGGCAGCGACTCTTCTGGTAGCGCTGCGGGGACTAGCAACAGTATCGTTTCCGGGAGTATTGCGTCAAGTAGTGCATCAATCACTAGCAATGTTATAGCCTCCGGAAGTGCGTCAATCACCGGTAGCAACTCGCTTTCTACCAGCGGTGTCTCGGGCAGTGCCTCGGTCACTGACAGCGGCTCGGTTTCTGGAAGTGCTGCATCTGGCAGTATAACAGGAAGTGCTAGTGGTTCCGCGTCTGGTAGTGGCGTTTCTGGGAGTGTCTCGATTACTGACAGCGGCTCGATATCTACGACCGCTGCGTCTGGAAGTGTAACTGGAAGTGCCAGTGGTTCGGCTTCTGATAATGGTGCTTCTGGGAGTGCCTCAGTCACTGCCAGCGGCTCCGTTTCTGGAAGCGGTGCGTCTGGGGCTACTACAGGAAGTGCCATTGATGCCACATCTAGCAGTGGCGTTTCTGGGAGTGCATCAATCTCTAACAGTGGGCCCATTTCAGGCACTGGGATCTCCGCTGCCAGCTCAACAACCGGACTTGCGACGGCTGCCACCTCCGCTGCTACCAGTATTCCGTCCTTGACTGCCACTTCCTCTGTATCTGGATGCGTTCCCAGACCCCCTGATGCGTCTTCCGTTGTCTCTAGCAGCTCTGGAACGTCTAGTGGGTCCAGCGTGTCTGCTAGCGAGTCAATCAATTATTGCCCTGTAGGTGGAACCACGTCTGATATCTCATCTACCACTGGTAGCATCTCTGGGCCTTCGACTTCTAATGCCGTAGCTTCGTCGTCCGGACCTTCTGGTTCCTCGCAAACTGCTTCTCCGGCTTCTACGACGTCCGCCGCCTCTTCAGCAACTTCGTCAGCGGCCGCCGGCGAATCCTCTGCTGCTTTCAGCGGATCATTCAGCGGCACGCCTACTCAACCGACGGAAGCGCTCCCTGTGTACACAGCCCCGTCAACAACGATCGCAGCCGCTGCAGCTACGTCAGACGCGGCAGTGCTGGGAGGCCTCTTTGTCGCCCTTCAGAACAACAGGAATGGGATCACAGACCCCAAGGTGAAATCTCAATACATCGATGATATTCAAAAGACCAAGGATCAAACTCTTGCCTTGTTCGCCGATCTGGCCGTCCAGCCCCCAGCACCTCCCGAGTGTTCCAATACGAAGAGGAAGAGGTCCGTCTCAGAGAAGTATACAGACAGATTTGGTAGGAGCAGGAGTGTAGTCGCCAAGAGAAGTCTGATATCAGGGCTTACTGATCTTGTTGGGGATGTCGACAAACTGCTCTCTTGTGCGACAAAGGTGGTGGACAATCTGGTAACAGTTGTCAAACTGCCTGTGCCTCCCCTCGCTGAGATCGAAACTCTGACGGACACTCTTGCGGAAATCGCCCAAAACCTGAAGCAGGAAGACAACAAGCCCTCGAACAGTGCCACACAATCTGAACCATCCAAGACCGCGTCCGAGTCCCAGGCATCCTCCACAATGCAGTCCTTGACCATAACCTCGTCTGCAACCTCATCATCGGCCAGCAGCTCGTCATCCGCGAGTAGCTCCTCCAGTGGAGGTTTTGTTTGCGCGACAGCGTGTGCAACGTGCCTCAACGACAGTAAGAGGAAGCACAGGCGTAGCGAGCCATTGGCCGATTCTGTGCATGAGCAACCGACGAAGCGGACGTTACCAGATCCGGACTGGGCCGACAGTACGAATGCGTATATCATGGAGCAAAGTAAGTCAAGTCTCTTGCCCTTCGATCCAATCTTCAACCTCCTGAATCGGCGCTGCGTAATCTCTGTGTAACCAACAAAGCTAATCGCATATTAGTCGAGTCGAAAGATGCCGGCGGCTCCGAAGTTATGCATCGTCAGACTGGGCTGCTATCGAGTGCGTCGATCAGTGACTGGGTCAATTCCCCTAAACGCATCTGGCTCACTGGGCTATTCGGTTGTACCTCGGTCATCATCATATCGGAAGGAGGTGTATGGATAAGTCATCTCTGGGAAGCGCCTTCTTTCTTATCTGCCGACGCGATGTTTGCCCAACAGGTTGTGGGTGCAATCACTAATGGTGATGGAGTCAACATGCCGAGTCCATTCTCCCTGGGGGCGGCCGGACAGATATTGGGCTCTGCATCAAAGCCTCAAATATTCATCTCGACACCTAATGACCCTGCCGGGGGAGGGCTACTCTTTCAAGATCGAATTAACACTGTCATTCAATCATTGACTGGTGCGGGAGCGCCATTCGCAGGAGTCCCAGTCACCACACGAGGTTATGTCAAGCCAATGTCAGACACCGCCGCCACAGCGCTCAAATATATGGCTCGAGGCAAGATATTGATCCAATACGATAACAATCAAGTAGATGATGCAGCATCACCCCCGTGTCAACAAAAAGCTATCTGGCGAGTGTGGTTGGAAGACCAAAAATACGAACATGAATGGGACGCCACAGAGGTACAGATAGGCACTGGACACCAGAAACGTCTGGCAGCATCAGCGGCTTGCACTAGACCTGCGTCTTCGGGTGTTTCTACTGCTTCTGGCTCCCTCTTGGGCTCTGCTAGCTCAGGCTCCCTCGGCAGCTCCGCAAGCTCTAGCTCCGCAGGCCCAGCTTCTACTTCTGGGGGCTCACTCACGAGCTCTGTCAGTCCTTCCTCCACCTCAATTGGCTCGTCGTCTGGCTCCCTCACCACGACCTCATCTGGAAGCGCTACCGCGATAACAGGTGGAGCCAGCAGCTCCGCATCACCAGCCTCAGTACCCAGCAGTTCTGCCAGCATGACAAGCACCACCTCGAGCACATCTTCGCAGAGCTCTTCCAGCGGTACTCCAGCACCAACCTTCACAAGCATGTGCTATCCCTTCCAAGATCCAGACGCAGGACCAGCAGCCCCACAATGCCAATGCGACGGTCTACCGGGCAAGTACCCCTTCCTCTCCTCCACATCAGGCCAAAGCAGCTACAACCCATGCGGCTATACCACCTCACCAACCATAGCGACCGCAACCTCAATACCGCCCTTCATAACCACCGAATCCAACGGCCTCGTCGTCTCCTGCGCCTCCTCAACCTACTACAACTACGCCGTCAACGAAAACCCCACCTGCGCCGGCCCAACCCAAGTAATCTCCACAATCGCCTCCCTCGCCTCCGTCTACTCCGCTTCCAGCGCCTCGGTCGCCGTCATCGAATCCTCTTCCGCCTCCGCAGCCTCAGCAGCATCCGCCTCCGCCTCCTACGCCTCCGCCGCCGCCGTCCCCAGCGCAGGCTGCTGGGTTCTCTCCGACGACGGCTGGGGCGACTCGGCCTTTGAAATCTACGGCATCAACGGCTGGGCAGGCTCCGACGGCTCCAAACTCTTTGACCAGCTCTTCGGCTGCGGCATCGTCAGCGGCGGCGAATTCCACACGGATGGCCAAGACATCTTCGACGGCCAGAAAAGGAGCACGCAGTATGCGTATTTCGGCCTCTCGTTCTTTAAAGGCGGTTGCGTGGAGCGCGCGGTCCATAGTGCGGGTGGACCCAGTCCTGGCGATGGCAATGGACAGCTGGCGTGTCAGCAGTTGCCTAGTCAGAGTCTCAGCGGCGATCAGATGGCTGCTACGGGGACGATTGGCGGGGCGCAGTTGAAGGCTGTGAAGAATGTTGCTGGTGGTGGGGCGCCGGCTGGCTCTTCTGCGGGTACTGTGCATAGGCTTGCTGTCGATACGAGCGGCACTGGGTCAAAGCCTGTTGCTGGTGGCAGTCCCGATGCGGCGATGGTGGCGAGTGCGTCGGCGGCGCTGCCGCATTTGTTGGCTGCTGCTTCGGCGACGCCGTCTGGGTAGTTTGAACGTGTGGGGGTTTGAAAATTCGACGATCTGGGTCGTATCTATCTATCTAACAAGCATAGCAGCTGGAGTAGATGCGATTTTTTTTTATGTATATTTAATTCTGATCCGTTGTCTATAGCCCCCTAAGGAGGAGATGGTATCGAATCCCATGAGATTTTGGAAGCGGATCAAGATATCGATGCCTGCTGTATATTTTTCGGTGTATTACTATCCTATTTCCTGACGATGTTGCCACTCATTGCGGTCCTTCCTGCGAAAGCCTAGCCGAGACAAATGTGAGATCCTAATTACTATACAACATCCCCTCTAAAATTCCATTCTCCATCCTCCATTCTCCTACTTACCCTCTATTCTCTATGTATATAGCGCTTACTCCATTTACAGGATAACTCGTATCCTAGTCCATTAAAACTAATTGATAAGTACTATTCCTAGACTAAGAGTTATCTATCTTTATCTATCTAATAATATAATATATTTATATAACTCTACTTTCTATATCTTATATCTTATATCTTATATCTTATATCTTATATCTTATATCAACTTTTAGAATTAATTAAATAATTAATTTTATAATATAAGACTTTATTAATATTAATAATTTAAAAGCTTTAAATAATACTATATATATCTTATTAAAGAATAATTATATTAAAGATATTTATAAGAAATTAAGAATATAAGTTTTACTATTATAATTAAGAAGATAAGATATTATATAATATATATAAATTAATATAAATTAATAATATATTCCTTAATAAATAAAATAGATTTATACTCTTATAATAATTATTAGCTTTAATAAAATTCTTAACTTATTATTCTAATATTAAAGATAAATATAAATAAAAATATAATCCTACTAATATTTTAAACCTTATAATAAATTTAAGATAATAAAGAGGAGTTTAATAATAATAATATAAAGTAAAATTTAATTCCTTATAAAAAGAAATTAACAAAGGAATTTATTAATTTCTAGTATTAATTATATAAAAATTTCAAATTTAAAGAATATAATATATTAATAAGGTAATATAAAAGTTTAATATAATTTATTAATAATTTATAACTTTTAATAAGAATAAAAAGGACTTTACTTTAAGAATTTAGTAAAGGAAGATCTTATATAATATTATTAAAAAGATAATACTTTAACTAATTTAAATCTAATACAAATAATTAAAGATATAATCTTATATTTACTATTATTTATAAATATTAACTTTATGTTATAGAATAGGGCGAGGTAGATACCTACCCCTTAAAGTAAGGCTAGTCTAGGTACTCGCTCTAAGTAATAGTAGGTACCCGCCCGCTTCGTAATAAAAATAAGTCTACTACTAATACCCCTAGAATACTCCTAGGAAGTCTCCTAGAAATTATCCTAATCTTTATTATAACCCTTTTTCTAGTAAGGAATTAAGAGATATATAGCTTTCTACTACTTAAATAGGCTTAAATAGGCTAAAATAAAATATAAATATAATTTTATAAGGATTTTTAAGAATAGTAATCTTAATTATTTTTAATTAATTATTTCTTAGATAAATAAATAGATATCTAGAGCTCTTATTTAATTAAGTTAAAAATTTATTTTAGTCTATTTAAGTAATAGAAAGTTATATATCTATTAGGCCGTAGTATATATACGCCTTATATACTACTATATAACCTACTTAATAGACCTTTCTTATAAATATAAGATAATATTAATATAATATTAGGTTATATCTTAATAAATATATCTTATAATTTATATTTAATCCTATTACTTAACTTTATATCTTTTATATTTTTAAATTATTAACTTAAAGTTAATAATATTTAACTTTATAATTTTAATCTCTTTACCTTTCTTAAGGAATTAATCTCTTTACCTTTCTTAAGGAAAAGATTTAAAGTTATTATAATATTAATTTCTCTTTATAATTTATATATTAACTTTAATAATAATATAAAAGAAGTCTTTTAAGATAATATCCTTAATAGGTATATTAAAGTAATATATTATAATCTAATATAATTACCTTATATATTAATATTAAATATTAAAAGCTCTTTATTAATATTAAAAGAGAAAGTTATTATTTAAAAAAAGAAGATAAGTTAATTACTTTAATAACTTATATTAATTAACTTTAAAATACTTAGGCTATTAGAGTCTTAATAATAAGTATAATTATTATCTTATTAATATTAGATATAGATATATACTTTATAATTAGAAAAGATATATATTTATAATAATACATTTAAGGGGGAGTATATTTATTAATTTTATAAAGTTAAAGTTAAATTTATTAAATTTATTAGATACTTTATTATATTAAAGTCTTATATAATTTAATATATAAATTCCTTAAAAAGTAATTTTAAAGTTTAATGATATTCTTATTAATAATTTAATAATCTTAATAAAAGTATTTTAGAATTCTTTAAATAATTCCTTTTAAATTTAATTATTAATTTAACTAACTATTATTTCCTTATTTATAAAAGATAAGAGGTAGTATATTAATTATTTAATTAAAAAATCTTAAATCTTAAATTTTATTTAAAGGAGTTAAAGTTTAATTTATTATCTTTTTATAATAAATATAAGGCCTAATTTTTCCTTATAAAACTTAAAATAAAGTTAAAAAATAAAATTTTAAATATTAATAAATTTTTTAAGAGATATAAAAGGATTTTTATTTAAGCTATTATACCTAAAAATATAATAAAATATAATTATTATAATAATAGCTTATAGTTATAAGGAAAGTCTTTAAATAATTTTAAATTAAAGTTATAAAATAATAAAAAACTTTTAAAAGATTATATTTTAAAGCTTAAAGGCTTAAATATTAATATTAATAAATAATTATAATTTAAATAGAATAAGTTAAAATAAAAGGTTAAAGATATTAAGGATATTATAATAATATATTATTATAATAATAAAGAAGGTTATATTTAATTTAATTACTTTAATTATAATAAGTTATAAACTTATATAAGCTCTATTAATATAATATTTAAAAAAAAAATTTTTAAGCCTTATAATTACCTTAAAAGTAAAATAAGAAATTTAATTAATAAAGGTAATATCCTTTATTATAATAAAAGGATAAATAAATGTTTAAGATAATTAATATTAAATAATAATACTTTTAAACTTTAAATCTTATTTAAATTTAATTTTATTAAAGTTTATAATTTAATAACATATAAAACCTTATAATATTATCTTATTATAAATATAAATATTAAATAAAAGTAATATATATGTTTATAAAACTTATTAATTATACTATTAATTAATAAATAGCTAAGATTATAAAAAGGAATATATTACTCTTTTTTATATAATAAATTAATAAGATCTTAATATTATTTTAAGTATATTAGCTTAAAGAGTAAATATATTTTATTAAACTTATAAGTAGAATATTAATACTTTAAAGTTAATCCTAATATAATATAAATTAATAAGTCCTAATAACAAGACTTTAAGTTAAGAATCTAATGAGATTTAATCTTATGAAATCTACTTTAATATACTGCGAAGCGAGTCCTAATATTAGGATATAATATTAGGGGAGGAGATATAAGTAGTAGTAATTATAGTAGTAATAAAGGTAATAGATAAGGGAGTAAAGAAGGAATATTAATATTAAGGCTAAAGAGCCTAATAAGGGGAAAGGAGCTTAAAGAAAAGGGGATATATATTAAGAGGATATTAATAAGGGCCTTAAAAGTTATAATAACCGCGTAGGACGCGTTAAAAGGAGGGATAATATATAAAGTTAAAAGGATAATAGGAGTAGGACTTAAATATATAAAAGAGTTTATTATTAAGGTGGATTAATAGTTAAAAGAGGTATATAAGTTTAAGAGAATAATAAAGGAATAGTCTTAAAGCGGGGGGATATAAGGAAATAAAAAGAGTTAAGTATAAATAGCTAGCTAAAGCCTTATAAGTATAAGAATAAATAGGATAAATCTTAAGAGGTTATTTATTATAGCGCTAATAAGTAATATTATAAGAGGAGGATTTAAAGTAATAAATAATAGGAAGACTAAGACCTTAATAATCTAAATTAAAGATAAGGCTAAAAAGGAGGTAATAAAAGCGCTTACTAGGGAATAATTAATTAAGAGGTTTAAGATAATAATATTCCTAAGGATATAAGAGATTATTATAATAAGGTACTTAATTAAGGGAGACCTAATACTATTTATAATAAAAATAAAAATAAGGGAAGAATTAAAGGAAAATAATAATTAAATAAGAAAAATATTTAAGTTAATAAGGATATTAAGGTAGATCTTCCTAATTATAATATATAAGATATTAAAGAAGGTAGTAGATATATTAAATTAAAAGGAAATAAAGGAAGCTATTATTTAATAAAGTAAAAAGATAGGATTAAAGATTATAAGAGTTACCTAGCTATAATTAATTATACGGGAGAGGAGGGAAGGGGAAATAATAAAAGAGAGGACCTTATTATTATTAAAACTCCCTACGCTTAAAATAATAAATAGGATAATTAAAAAGGGCTTAATAAAAGGATATAACCTCTTAAAGTATAAGAGATAAGAGAGGAATAGGATAATAATATAATATTATAACTACTAATAGTACGGGTATATAATAGGTTATTATAAGAGCCTAATAAAATATAAAATCTATACTAGTAAATATAACTTAAGGGAATATAAGGTATAGGAAGGGGAGGTTAAGAGGTATAATAATTATAAAAGGAATAGTTATATAACTTAAGAATATAAGTATAAGATTAAAATAAGGGAGCTTAATAGGCTCTATTAAAAGATAATAAAAAATAAGAGGAAGTTATATAAGAGCTTTATAAGGGGAAGTATATAATAAGATACTATTTAGAAATAACCCTAAGAGATAGAAATAATAATAATAATAAGGAAGAAGAGAAAAGTTATAATAAGATTTAAAGTCCTTAATAGGATTATAATAGCCTAACTAGGCCCCTAAGGAAATATTAGGAGGAGGAGGAATATACTACTATTAATGATAGTATTATAAAATAGACTAGGGAGACTAGTAATACTCTAAATAAAAGAGATAGGCTAATAGATATTAAAGGATATATTAATAAGGGAGGCCCTAGGTATTATTAAGGTAAAGGATTAAGATATATAAGATACCTTATAAGGATCCTTATAAGGATATAAAAGATAATAAAAATATTATAATATAATATATAAAGGGAGTAAATTATAATAATAATAATACTATTAAAAGATAAGGTAATATAATAAATAAATATCCTAAATATCTAAGAATTATTATATATAGAAAGGACGGGCTTAATATATAACTTAAATAAAGGGATATTCTACTTAATATATAAGATAAGAAGAGATATAAGGATATATTTCTTTATAAATAAGCGTTAAAATATTAATTAATAAAGGATTAAATTTATATTAAGGGACCTATACTCCTTAAAGATATAAATAAAAGGGAAGGAAGAGGGAGAATTATTACGCCTTTAAGTATATAATATATATAACCTTAACCTAGAGTTTAAGACCTTATTAAATAGCTCTTTTATATTAATAATAGTAAGGGAGTAATTAAACTAATTAAGGGAATATATATTAATAAGAGACTTTAACCTCTACTACTTAAGTTAAAATAATAGGGGTAAATATATATATTATAAGGTAGTAAATATATTAATAGATATTATAAAAAGTAGGAGGATAGAACTTACTCTATTAAAAGATATAATAACTTAGAAAGTAAAGAGGATAAAAAGTATTATAAACTTAATATTTGTAATAAAATCTATTAAATAAGTATTATTAAAATTAGCCTTAAAGTAGAAGAGATAGTTTTATACTTATAGAGGGCTTAAAAGATAATAGACCTAGAGGTAATTAAGAGATAAATAAGTACCCTTTAATACTTACTATTATAAGGGGAGTTAATAATTTAAGAATAAATAAATATTTATTTATTTAAGATACTTAAAAGGTTAATAGGGATTATAAAAGAAATAATATTATAAGTAAAATCCTCCCTAAGGATAAAATCCTATTAAAATATAAATTATATAAAGGTTATAAAGATAGTATTAAAATTTAGGATTAAGTATAATTATAAGAGATATTAAAGGAGCCTAAAAGCTTAATAAAAAGCCTAGAAAATAAAGGAAAAGATCTTAAAGAAAGTAAAGGTACTTTACTTTAAGAGTAGGATATATAAAGCCTCTTAATTATTAAATAGGTTTTAAAAATTAATAAAATAAGATTATAAAAGGAATATATTACCTTAAAAGCTCTTAAAATTCCTTATCCTTAAGATAAATAAGGAGGAAGTAATTAAGATAATATTATTTTAAGAGAAAGTAAAGGTCTTAAGGAGGACTTTCTTCCCTCCCCCTTTAAGGGTAAATTTAAAAGATACTTAAGGGTTCTAATATAATATACCCTTAATAATAGATATAAAGGTTATTAAAAAGGAGGTTTATAAGGTAATTAATAAGTTTAAATTAAATAAAGTATTAAGGATTAATAAGATCTTAAATAAATCCTTAAGGATAATAGAAATAGAGCTATTATCTTACTTTATATACCTATTCTAAGCCTACTTAAAAGTAGGATATTACTTATTAAAATTTAAGAAGGCTAATATAATTATTCTAAAAAAATTAAAGAAGGAAGATTATTTAAAGTTAAAATTATATTACCTAATTACCTTACTTAATATCTTAGGGAAGGTATTAGAAGTAATAGTTATAAAAAAACTAAGTAACCTTATAAAGGAATATAAACTATTACCTTTATAATAAATAAAGGTTAAGAAGGGAAGGTTAATTATAATATCCCTTAAGATAATAATAAAGGTAATATATATAATATAAAATTATAATAAGTCTAATATAATAAATATATTATTATTAGATATTATAAGGGCGTTTAATAATATCTCTTATAAAAAGTTATTATATAATTTAAGAAAAAAGGGAGTCTTATTCTTTATTATAAGATAGATATAAAGCTTCCTAATAAAAAGAGTTATAATAATTACGCTAAGTTAAAAGATAAATAGAATAAAGATAGTTAAGATTAAGATCTCCTAGGGATTATTAATCTTATTTATCTTATTTTTATTCTTTAACTCCTTACTTATAAAGGAGTATATAAAAATAAAGCTCTAAGTATAAATTAAAGGCTTTATTAATAATATCTACTTAATAATATATAATAAGAGTACTAAGGAGAATTATAAGATCTTAATTAGAATATATAAAATATACCTATATTAAGTAAATATATATAGGGTAACTTTTACCCCTTATAAGTTATTAAGTATAAGTTAATTTATTTATTAAAGAATTTAAAGAGGTTTAATATAAAGGTAATAATAAATCTTAAAGTAATAATAATATAGTCAAAAGTATTAATATAAATCCTTAAACTTAATATTAATAATAAATTAAGGTAGGGCCTATATATTAATAAGATAAAGTTAAAGATAGTAATATAAAAGTTAATCCTATTAATTATTATTAACTTAATATAAGGTATTATACTTAATAAAGTAAAATAAGTTTATAATATTATTATTAAATTAATAATAATTTATATAATAGAGATATAATATAGCTTAAAGGGGATACTAGGGATAAAGAAGGCTAATATTATAATATTAAAAATTATATAAAATAGGTACTTAAGGATAGTACTTAAAGCCTTTAAGGTAATAAGTATATAAGTATTAAAAATAGAATTAAGGATCTTACTAATAAAAATAGGCTTTAATTAACTAATATTATAGGTATTAATAGTATAAGGGATTTACCTATTAATAAAAAAGGGTAACGCGAGGATCTACTATAAATTAAAGGGGAAAAGAGGGAGGATAAAGAAGATTATAAGAATATTAATAAAAGAGAAATAATCCTAGATAAGGAGAATCCTTTAAATAATAAGGGGAGTAGATATTAAATTAATAGCCCAAGCCCTTAAGGGTAATAAAGGAGGGAGAGGAAGAGGGCTTATCCTTAAAGAGATTAAGTAATAGGTTAAAGAAAAATAAAAAGAGAGGTAATTAAGGTATTAAAAAGAGATCCTTAATTATATAAAAATAATAGTATAAAGAGGAGAGGCTTAAGGGATAAAAGTTAATCTTTATATAAAGCTATTTAAGGCTAAGAGCTTAATAAGAGTTTAATTATATATAAAGAAGATAGGGCTTCGCGTCTTCCTATATAAGAGGAGGGTACCTAGGGTTAATAATATTAGCTATAAATATAATTAAAGATATTAAGATATAAAATATATACTTATATTCTATCTTAATTATATAAAGGGGAGAAAGCTAATATTTAAGAGGATAAGATTAAATAACTTCTATTAAATAATAGTAACTCTAAAAGGATTAAAGTTAATAATTAAATAAATTATTTAATAAAATATACTTAATTAATTTATATTAATAAGAGAGTAACTCTTTAGGAATAGTAGAAGTATATAGGCTATAATTAAAGGTAAGGTAATAAATAACTCTAATAAGGGATATATAAAAGATAGTATAAAATATAAGGGATAAGATAATATATAATATTTAGAGGTCTAGAAGTATTATAATAAATAGGATAAAGGATAAAGGATTTCTTTTATAAGTTATAATTTCCTCTTTAATAAGTTAGATATAAATCGCCCTTATTAACTCTAAGTAGCTAGATAGTAGAGTATAAAATATAAATATAAATATAATAAGTCCTAATTATTTACTTAAAATCTTAAGAAAGAGTTAAATATAAATATTATTATATATATTAATATAATAATAGGTAAACTTATTAATAATAATCTTAAGATCTTTAAAGAGCTTTAAAACTTTATTAATATCTTCTTTAATAATAAAATAGGTATTCTACTTATATCTAAGGAATATAACTACGCTATTAATCTTATAAAAGGTAATATCTATAAAAATCTATAACTTACTTTAAGTATTAAAAGTATTTAGGAGTTAGTTTTAATAGGTTTAATAGAAATATCCTATATTATTACTCTTAAGAGATTATAATATAAAATAAATAGGTTTTAATAACTTAAATAAATTAACTCTTAATAACTTAAGAGTTTTTAAACTTTAATAAACTTTAATAAATCTATTTATTCTTAGTAGGAGCGAGGAGATTATAAATATACCTTACTAATATATTTTTAATATAAATTCTAAATCTAGAGTCTATTTTTAGATTTATTAATTAATAAGTAAGTTAGAAAGATTTCTAGCTCCTCTCTTAAGAAATAGCTTAACCTAGATCTAAATTTTTAAAAAACTATAATTTAAAACTTATTAATCTAATATTTATATATAATCTAATTTAGTTTAATTTTTAATTATTAAATACCTACTCTAGGTAACTAATATTACTTATATAACTTCTAAGTTACCTCTCTTACTTTATATAAGTTTGAAAATTACAGATATATAAGTATATTAGCTAGTATAGTATACGAATCTTATAGTATATTACTACTATATAATAGTATAAAGCCTTATAGCTACTTAGCCTTATAAGTAACTATACTTCCTAATCTACTAAAACTTATAATTTCTACTTCTAGCTTATCTAAGTCTAGTACTAAGAATGTTTAGCAGGATTAATATAATCAGGCGCTGGAAGTTACTAAATACCCTGAATATACTAGGATACTTTGGATATATAAACACGCTTGATTCCATAGTAAGATAAATCTCCTTTGTATTTAATTAAATATTCTACTATTAAGAATAAGTTATAACTTGTTTATATTATTAAGTGATCCTACATTCCTCTCCGCGAGAACCAACCTGCACTTAGGCCAAAATTGACCGATACTAAGACTAGTTGAACCCCGAGCGTTGTCTGCGTAGTCGTCTCCCTAGCGTCTGAGATGATTGGAAGAAAATTGTATATGTGGATTGAACCAGCTGTATGTTTGACAAGTTGGCTTGATTTCAAGTGGGCTTGCGATACTTTTACCGATCCGAGTAATTCCAGTCTATGGCCGGCGCATGCTTTGGACCCAACAGTGCCAGGGAATCTTTGAGGTCTACTTTGCGATGATGTATTTAGCACATCTATGGGTTTGAACCATTTACCACGCGAGCCAGGCCTTGTTCGAAACCACCCATCAGCGATCATTTTTTCCTCATCTTCTTCATCATCGTGCGTTCCCTCCCCGTGAGCTTGCTGAGCTGTCATGGCTCGTGTTTGAGGCATATTCTAATTGAAGAGTTGCATGATCAAAAGTAGTGCTACGTTGCAGCTCAAATATACTGACTTTTAGGTAGCTACGTCGCTATTTCCGAAAATTTCTCGAACATGAGCGAGATAATGGCGTATGAAATCACGTATCTATGATCGAGAATTTGCCATTGAAGATTCAATCACGCATACATATCTTGCAACTCCGATTGTCTATATCTGGCTCCTTCAATCCCCTACGGAAAGGGAGTATCAACAGAACAAAATTCGCTCTGTCTCTTAACATTTCCTTCACAACCCCTGTCTCTCCAACCAGTCCAGCGAAGCCTTATAACCCAGCCGCGCCCCCCGATGCATTGTTAGCCCATGCCCCGTTCCCGGTTGTATAAAAGGATAGATATCTTTGGCCTTCGGATAAAGTATTTTCAGGGAGTCCAGGTTGATAGCTTCGTTGCAATTGCCCCGACAAGCCAGATAATCAAACTCCCCGAGCACGATCTGCACGGGTCCTTCGAAACTTTCCGCCGCGCCTAGATCCAGCTGCGAAGATGATACAGTCTCGGCTCCTGTAACCGTCTGCCGGATGGAAAACGCGTAATCCAGCACCTCTTCCTCGAACCCTCCAATCCCTGTTGTCGCATTAGCCTGGGTGGAGAAGAAGCCTGTTTGGATGGCTGCACGATTCCCGCCGACCATGTAGCCTGCCGAGCGGTCGCCGAAAAGCGTCGCGTTGTTTTGGGGCGCGAACTCGAGGCTGAAGCTCGTCCAGCGCAAATCAGCGAGATGAGGGTTCATAACATAGCCCGTGATAATAGCGGCATCAGAGAGGTTGCCGTAAGTGGTGAGGAGGGCGGAGGTAAGGAAACTGCCAAAACTATGGCCGACGTGGATGATTTTATCAAAGGCAACGATAGAATGGTTTGAGGTGGTTTCAGGTACGGTGCCGTTCTCGGTGCCGACAGCATGCTTGAGCAGGTCACCGCTGCGCGCCATCTGTGTGATACCGCGGAGGATCTCGAGTTCAAGCGGTGCTTGAACAATAGTGTCTCCGTCTGGCTTGTCCGACAGGCCGGTACCTAGACGGTCGTAGGTCAGGATGCTGTAGCCGGCTGCGAGGGTGGCGTCAACATAGGAGTATTCAGACGGGTTAACGGCGGCGTCCCAGTAACGTTTATCGAACGCAACACCATGGGATGCGATCTGAAGATGATTACTTTTCGTTCCATTAGGAGGAACACAGAGCTGGACGTTAATGTCGAACGTGTCGGACACGGTGATGTTTCGAAGGAGTCGCTGGGCTGGGGTGGGAGAGGACCAAGTGTCTAAGTCCACAGTAAAAGCAGTTGCATCGATGTTATTTTGGACCCTAATAATATCATATGCTGCGTTTTGCGCTGTGGCGGATACTGGAAGGTTGAATTCAACGCAGGGTCTATTGTTGTTAGGGGAGGGGACTGGTCCAGCGTCATGACGTCGGAAGAGCAGGGCGAGCGCAATGATGGTGGTGAGAGCCATTTTCAAACAGGGAAAAAACTTGCATTAAATGTTTTTTGATGATGGGAAATTGGGTCGAGAATCTGCCTTCTTTTATAGATTTCCATCGCCGTCTTCCCAGGGCTTTCGCGATGGCAAAATACATTGGCAGAGTCATAGCTCGCACTCGCACTCGCACCGCAGTGCCTACCGCTATTTGTTCAAGAATTTGTCTTACGTTGACAACGAGGTTCTTGGCCGATGATTAGGAAAGAGGTCTTAGTTCGGGATTGAGGACGTAGAGGCGAGGCTGATGAGCTCGTTCTCGTTCTCGTTCAGCCGTGCGGTCTTCGTGCTGACTCGGCCTCGCACTACTGAACCTTAGTTCTATTGCGAACTTCGATGTGATTCCCCGCGTAACAGCGCTGCTGACTCAACCTCATCGGCTCTGGAAGACATCGTCGGTGGACTTCCGTGTCCGCATGCTTATACCTCTTTGACACGAATACTCCGTAAGCTGAGTATCGAAGAAGCCTTGAGAATTAGTGTGAACGTCAAGCGCGCCAATGCAAAAATTTCCAAATCATCCGGAGTCATCGGATGCTGGGCAGCGTTGGGAACGAAGGATGAGTGTGCCAGACGGGGACTATACGCTCCTCGATACAAGATCTTTTCAAGTAGTCTGCGTGGGCTTATGATGCCCAAGTAGAGATCATGACGGACAAAGCGAGTGTTCTAGATACAGAGACCCCTGATCCGCGGCTTAAACGAGTTCACAGAAAAGTCCAGATTGGGTTGCGTTACTTGCAAACAAAGGCGCCTTAAGGTGGGTACACGGTCATACTCCCTGAACGAGAACGCGGCGTTGACGATTAGCCTCAGTGTGACGAGACTCGGCCTTGCTGAAAAAGGTGTCACATTAAGAAGAAAACCTCGCACTCGCCGCGCGAATTGAAAGTAGCAGTTCCCGGAGAATCCTCGAAAGATGCCCAGTCAACGACTCCAGACAGCTCTCCGCTCTCCATGGACCACTAGCTTACGGAACCCTGCCGGTTAATAAAAGGTACGATGCACGTGAAGTCTTATTAATTGAATGGAATAGTTTATTAAATAATAATAATATATATATCTTTATATAAAAGGATATATATAACTAAAAACTTTATATATATATATATTAAGATCCTACTTAATTATTTATTAAGGTTAACCTAGACTAATTTCTAATACTTCCTCTTAAATTAATAATAATAAGTATATCTTATATCGTTAATAATAATATTTAAATATCCTTATACTTTATTTAAAGTTAATTGTAATATATATTTAATAAGGAGGAAGTTAATAAAGCTAATAAATTTTATTAATAAGTTAATATACTATCCCTTAATATTAACTTATTAAAGATACTTTTCATTGATTTTTAAAATTAATCTCTTTACTATAATAGAATATCTAGACATTAGGACCCCTACTCTTATCTCTCCCTTATCTATTAGTCATAGATGCCTATTACGCTCTTTAGTTAGACCCAAATTTTAGCGTTTTTAGCGGAACATCAAGACTGGAGGTGGTAGTATCTACGCATCGCATGCACATATGTACCCACGCATATGGGCTTAATTGGTCAATACCAAAAGATGCGCACTATGCTCTGCTACTCAGAGCATCAAAAATTATGTAAATCGGCCCATTGGTGTAAAAGTTATATGTAAACCAATGAGTTTCCACACCGAAATCTATGCGACAAGACGTTGCCAAGACCTTGCCAAAATGCCTGAGTATGCTACTGTCTTATCGACCAATCAACGTCCACTCATTATGATAGATATCCAAATCGTGCAAATGATGCGCATGGGCCTACGGAGCAAATTGCCGCCCAAATGACGTAAATCGGCCAATTGGCGACAAAGATATGACTGATTCCATTGGTGTACCCACCAAATTCCATTGTCTGACTGCGCCAAGACGCTACTCAAATGCCTTAACATACTAATCAATCAACGTCCACTCAATATGATACATATCCAAATGCTACAGATGATGCGCATCGGCCTACGGAATAAATCGCCCCAAAAATCATGTAAATCGGCCTGTTAGCGATAAAGATATAACTGATTTCATTGGTTGGCATACTAAAATCTATGTCTGACTATGCCAAGACTCACGATCGCCAGGTAGTAGAGGTGAATTGCCTACGTAAAAATCTGGATTTTAACAGGCATTTTCTAGTAAGTTTATAATATCTAATCTTATTAATTTGAATTAGTAGGTAACCTTATCTAATAATCTAAGGGTTAACTAGCTACGAAAAATTCAGATAGTAATTGGCGTGTTTAGTGCCAAGCTTTCGCAAGAGTCTTGCAACCGACAAATGCCAAGAGGCTGCAAACGTTGTGATCTCAGACTTGCAGCTATACAATCAACATACTATCGCCGAACATATCGAACTCATATCCACCCTTCTCGGTGATCTCGTCATAGCTGCGCATAACAAAATCCTTGCCCGCGAAGGCTGCCGTAAGCACAATATGGCTGGACCGCGGCCGGTGGAGGTTAGTCAACAGCACGTCCACCACCTTGAAGTCGAACCCAGGGTAAATGTAGAGATCTGTCCACCCCCTCTGGGCTTCTACAGTGCTTTTGTCTTCTTTGTTGATGACGAGCGACTCAAGAGTTCGCATGACGGTTGTTCCGATGGCGATGATGCGGCGTCCCTCTGCCCGGGCCCGATTGATTTGTGTTGCAGTCTTGTCTCCAACCTCGAAGTATTCGGACCTGACTTTGTGGTTCTCAATCTCCTCTGCACTGATATGACGAACCGCGAGTACCTCGGTCGCTCCAACATGCAGCGTAATATAAGCCATCTCAACCCCCTTACCGTTATATAAGTTTCATGCGGCGGTCTTAGCATCTACGGGAGAAAACTCGCATAATTAGCCTATACTATATATTAAAAAATTATACTTTCTCTAGACTTATCTATTAACTACGTTAATCCTAATTAAGTAATTCTAAAGCCTAAATATATTAATTAATTAATATTTTCGGCTTTATAATATCTTCTAAATGTTACGTTATACCTCTACGTAAATAGGTAGCTCCTAAGTAGCCTACCTTTAATAATATATTTATAATAGTAGAGCTAGTTAATTAATAGGCCCGTATACCTAGTTAATATACCCTTATAATAATAAAGGATACTCTTCCTCTTTAAATAATTAATCTTATATTATTATTATTAAGGGAAGTTAACCTAGAGGTTTATGCTTTAATATAAAGGGGGTAAGAGTAAGAGTATAAGTCTTATATATTAATACTTATATAAGTATCCTTACTATTAATAATACTTTTATTTATACCTTAAGGGTAAGTTATATTAATATCTAATAAGGAATTAGGATTAAAGGTTAAATTAATAATAAAGTATATATAATTTAATAAAGTCTTCTTTAAGGGGGAGGAGTATAATTTATATAATTATATTTATACTATTAATAGATTTAATAAAGGTAAAAATATTAATATATATATCCTTAAATTTAATATTATAAAGAAGGTAATATAATTATTATTAGAATAAGATTATCTTACTAGCTTATTAATATTAAGGTTACCCTTATATAAAAGGATTAATAAAAGGATAAAAAGTATACTATTAACGCGGATATTAACTAAGAAAATATTAAAAAGGTAATATTATATAAACAATTTATAAGCTTTAAGGATATTAAGTTATATATTAACTTTTAATATATATATACCTTATAAGGATTCTTATTAATAATATTTACTTAGGTATTATTAAGTAGTACTCCTCCTCTTACTTAAATGAATTAAAAAGCTACTACTATTATAATAAGACTACCTTATAAGGTAATAGAGTAATAAGTATAATAAATATTTATTAAATAATAAATAGCCTTACTTATAATTACTTATAAATATAAGGATAAGAATAGTATATACCTTAATTATTTAAATTATTATTAGGTATATCTTAAATTAAATAAGTATTATCTTATAAATTATAAGAACTTTATATAATAGTAATTAATTATAAATCTAGAAAATAATTTAATTAACCTAATAAGGCTATTAAAGTATATAATTTAGGAATTAATTAAGAATTATACTTAAAAGAAGGATAAGAATTATATAATAGCCCTACTATTAATTATCCCTTTAATAAGCTTATTAGCTAGTTCTTTTATACCTTAAATACCTACTTTATAAGTATCTATTATTATACTATCAAATACCTTAATTACTAATATCTTCCTATTATATATTACGGTTCCACTTACTCCGAGGAGGATAGACCTATGATTAGTTCTCTTAAAGAGGAGTATTAAGGATATAGATAGACAGGCTTCATTTAAATAGATCTAATATAAAGTATTATATTTAGTACTTAGGAGATATCTAGGATTATAATATAAGTTAAGTATAAAGCTCCTATCTACTAGAAATATTACTATCTATATAGATATATAAGATTTATACTAAGAGTAACGCTTAGTACGCTTAGCTATTAAGCTTCCTAAGTAGTAGTACTACTTAGTATCTTAGCTTACTAAGTAATAGTATACTTATCTATATATACTAGGTAAGTATATTATATTATACTCTAACGTGCGTTATACTAGGTCCCCTCCCTATAATTTCTCGTCCTAAGAAACCTTCTATCCTTTATACTTAATACCTATATAGCGTCACCTTAAATTAATATCTACTATTCGCTAGAAAGCTCTGATCGACAAGCTTAATAATTTATTTAAAAGTATGCGGGTATATAAGCATTATAAGGACCGTAAGTATCTAAAGAAATATCGGGTAGGAGCGTAATTAATAAAGTACGTGGAATATATTCGCTTAAGATATTAATATAATTTAGCTCTATTTTCCATAGAGTAATAGCTTTATCTTAAATATTAATAAAATTAAAAGTTAGCTAAGGCTTATAAGGTACTTATAAAATAGTCCCGCCTTTAAGCGGAGGTAGACTAGTTAGAAAAGAAGAGGTAGGAGCTAGTTAAAGGCGAGCTCCGGAATATTATTAATCTAGAGACGGAAGAGAATACTATTAATGGTCCTTCTTTAAAGGACTTCCTCTTTAACGTTAGTTCTAAATAACTTATTCTAGAAGATAAGTTTAATTAAAACGCCTTAGGATTCTTACCTAATAGAACTATTATAGAAGCGTCTAATAGTTCTAAAGGTATTTAATAGGTTCCTAGGTATTTTCTATTTCTTCGTAGTTCTTCTACTTAATAAGGTATTCCTAATTATTCTATTCTAGGATCTTTTTAAATTTGTATTCTTCGGTCTTAGCCTTAAATTTCTAGTCTTCTTAGAGCGGCGTTTAGGGGTCGGCTAGTTCTAATAAGGAGATATAAAACACCTTATATACTCTAGTATTAGGCGGTAATTATAACTTGTAATTAATAGGCCCTTTTTATTACTTAATTAAAAATAGTCTAATTTTAATATAGTCTAGTTTCTTACTTAGTCTCTTACTCTTTAGGTTTTTTATATAGAGGTAAACCTTATCCCCCTTCTTTAATTAAGGATATAATTTTCTTTTCTTATTAACTCTAGTCTTAGTTCTTATATTAATCCTATTAATCTATTACTATATATTATTATATAGTCTTTTCATATCTAATACTAATACCGTCGCTTTTTCTGCCCTTGAACCTTCCTATAGCTCTAGAAATAGGTTCGCATATCATCTATAGTTTATAAAGAATGGCGAAAGCTATATAGTATCTAATCTTTTATTATTAAATATTAATTATACTATTAGAAGTAATAAGACCCAGTTATTTTATTTATAACTAACGTAGTATCTTAGGTATACTTCTATTATTTAGTTCCTGCGTTCTATCTAGCTATCCGTCTCTAGGTAGTAGGCGATTAATATTTATAACTTAATTCTAATTATAGCGATTAGAGTCTTTTAGTAATAAGATATAAAGAGTCTATCCCTATCTAATATAATAGATTTAGGTATACTATAATCCCTTATTAGCTTATTAAGGAGTATATACCCTAGCTAATCTACTTTATAGGTTTCTTTATAGGGAATTATAATAGCGTACTTTATTAACTTATTAATAATTATTATAATTAAGTTAAAGATATCCTTTATAACTAGATCCCTTAAT
>JAABUL010001018.1_pt1 | contig 56309 bp, 43 predicted proteins | sample 5559151 | NCBI WGS metagenome assembly JAABUL01 (sample SAMN10711876, study PRJNA513368) | rock metagenome | isolation source: Antarctica rocks | place: Antarctica: Victoria Land, Pudding Butte sud
TGATCGACCACACGGATGGAATACGTTCCAGGTTTCAACGTCAATCCGGGAACCTTCGACTGCTCCGAAATCGTAAACTGGCTCGCCGCTGGTTCCGCCGCATACACCATGGCCGATCCGGCGAGCAGGGATCCTGCACACACTAGAACTTTCAGTCGCATCTGTAATTCTCCTCTGCGTCTCTGCGTAGATTTGGCAGAAAACGGCTAAGTGCAATCCATGCTATAAGAGCAACCTACGAGTTGCCAATTGGATGCCAGTAGATGTGACGCTATCTTTCGCTTTATCTAGCACCGTAACCCGAACTAAAGTTACTTTCGATTGCAAGCACGTTATGGAGTGCCCTGCCCGTCCCTGCCCGACACCACAAACTCAGATCTACAACCCCAACTCCACAACCAGACCAGCTGCCGTAAACTACCCTCACATGCCATCTATCGACGAAGCCACCTTCCGGCGCGAGGCTGACACCGCTCTTGCCTCACTCAAGCAGTCCCTCATCGCCTCCGAGGAGGCCGGAGGCTTCGAAGCGGAAGAACACAACGGCGTTCTCAACATCCTCTTCGAGGACCGCCCAGGAAAGTTCGTTCTTACCCCCAACACCCCCATCCGCCAGATCTGGATCTCCGCCCAGTCCACTAGCTTTAAGCTCGACTGGTCCGACACCTCCAAGAGCTTCGTCCTCCCGAAGACCGGCGAAGACCTGAGAACCCTCATCGAACGCCTCCTTCGCGAACACCTCGAAGACCCCTCCATCACCCTCAGCTAAATCTCCGCGACGCGGAAAGGTGTCTCTCCCGCTTGACTCCATCGCAGCTCACTCACAGACTGTGACTTCCATCCACCATCCCCCGAAAGACCTGTGCGTAAGTCTCCGGCATTCTCCGCCGCTTCATATCCCGGCCCACCACGACATGCACCGTCTCCCCCGTGCACAGCACCACGCCATCCACCGCCCGTTCCACCTCGTAGCTGAACTTCAGCAACGCACCCTTGAATGCACTCACGCGCGTGCGCACTACCAGCTCCTCGTCATACCGAGCCGGGGCCTTGTACCGAGCAGTCGCCTCCACCACCGCGATCATGCAACCGTCCTCCGCCTCCATGCTCTTGTAATCCAGCCCTGTCTGCCGAATCAGCTCCACCCGCCCCACCTCGAACCACACCAGGTAGTTCGCGTGGTACACCACCCCCATCTGGTCCGTCTCCGCATAGCGCACCCGCACCCGCGTCTCACCCACCCCAATCGCTGCAACCCCATCACCACTCATGCCCCAAGTCTACCCGCCATAAACGGGCCAATACGCGACAGCTACCCGAGGCCTCACCTCCAGACCGGCCGCCGCTTCTCCAGAAACGCCGTCACCCCCTCCACAAAATCCCCCGTCCCTCGAGACCGCGCGTTCGCCTCCATCGCCAAATCGATCGCCTGGTCCAGCCACACGCGGTTCTGGTCCGCCATCAGCCGCTTTGTCATCCTCATCGACTGTGGGCTGTTCGCTGCCAGGAGACCCGCCAATTCCCCTACTCTGCCCTGCAGCGCCGCCGCTTCCACCACCTCGTTCACCAGCCCCAGCGCCCGTGCCTCCTCTGCCCCAAATAACCTCCCCGCCACCAGCAGCCCGCGAGCGCGCTTGTCCCCGACCTGCAGTGCCAAAAACGCACTCACCAGCGCCGGCACAAACCCGATCCGAACCTCCGTATACCCGAATTTCGCCTCCGGAACGGCAAGGGTGAAGTCACAAATCGTCGCCAGCCCCGTCCCACCCGCGATTGCAGCTCCATGCACCGCCGCGATCGTCGGCACCTGCAGCTCGTACAACGTCCGAAACAGCCGCGCGATCCGCTCCGCATCGGCCCTATGCTCCTCGGCGGATCTCCCCGCCATCCCCTTCAACTCCTCAAGATCCAGCCCCGCACAAAACGCCTCCCCCGTCCCCGCCAACACCAGCACCCGGCACCCCGGCGCAGCCGCAGCCTCCTCCATCGCCCCAATCAACTCGATCTGCATCGCCGACGTCATCGCATTCCGCCGCTCCGGCCGATTCAGCGTGATCGTCCGCACCGCCCCCTCATCCCGCACCAGCAACGTAGTCATCGCATCCACACCTCTCCTGCCCTAAGCCCGTTTTACTGCACCTTGCTCCCAAACCGCCGCGCAATCTCGCGGCTCGCCGTCGCAAGCTCATCCAGCGGCCGCAGTGGCAGCAGCTCCGCCCCCAGCCGCTTCAACTCCGCCAAGAGCTCCTCGGTAGCGATATTCCCCACCAGCGCATCCTGCGCAAACGGACATCCACCCAGCCCCCCAATCGCCGCATCGAATCGCCGGCACCCCGCCCCATACGCCGCCGCCACCCGCTCCGCCGCCTCACCCGGTCGCGCATGCAGATGGACGCCAATCTCCACCTCCTCATGCGCCGCCAGAACATCGCTTACCACATCCGCAATCAGCTTTGGCGTGGCCACGCCAACCGTATCCGCCAGAGAAATCTGCCTCACCCCCGAATCAACCAGCAGATCGCAGGCATCCACGACCTCGCCCACACTCCACCGATCCCCATAAGGATTGCCAAACGCCATCGAGATGTACGCCACCACGTCCAGCCCTGCCTTGTACGCAATCTCCACCACCTGCTCCAGCGCCTCCAGCGACTCCTCCGGCGTCTGCCGCTGATTGCGCTGCAAGAACTCCGGCGACACCGAGTACGGAAACCCCAGCGTCTGCACCGCACTCGTCGCCACCGCTCGCTCCGCGCCCTTCGCATTCACCACGATCCCGATGATTTCGACATCGTCCGGCGGGTCAAGGTACTCGAGCACCAACTCCGAGTCCGCCATCTGCGGCACCGCCGCCTTGGACACAAAACTCGCGGCATCGATGTGCCTGAAGCCAGCCGCCACCAACACCCGCAGATAATCCGCCTTCACCTCCGGCGCCATCACTCCTGGCAAGCCCTGCCAGGCATCCCGCGGACATTCAACAATCTTCACCAAACTCATCGTCACACCTCAACTTCCATCACTCACGCTCATCACCAATCCCCGTCACCTCACGCCAGCGTCCAACCGCCGTCCATCTCGACTGAACCGAGCGCAAGTCGAAAGGGGGAGTGGATAGACCCCTGTACTTTCGTCTTCATCGTTGCACTTGCCCCTGCTTTGCTGTTGCTTGTTCTCTCGCTTGTCATTCAGGAGCAAAGCGCGGGAATCTGCGGTTCCTGTGCTACCAAGTCTGGACCTATTACGCCTCATCACCTGAAGCGCCCCCACCCCGTGAACAACCAAACACATATCGCGGTGTGCACAACTGAGACCGCGGCGCCAGCCCTGAACTTACTAGAAGCACGGTCGATTGAATAGCCATAGATCGGCCACTTGGAGGCAACTTAGCGCATAGATCACGAACCCCGCTTCAAGGTACCTTCCGGCCGCCAAACAAGCAAAGGAAGTAGAACCCGCGCCGCGATGTAGCTACCGTCCCCGAAGCCCGCTGACACGAACGCGATTACGAATAGCACGGAGTGAGATGGCAAGCCCCAGGCCAAGAAACCGATGCTGGTGAAACCAGGCTTTCACGTCTGCAGCACCCCCGGATTAAACCGCGCCACCTCCGGATTCAGCGCACAAGCCTCCAACGCCGTCATCAACACATTCCGCGTCTCCGCCGGATCAATAATCGCATCCACCCACAACCGCGCCGCCCCGTACCGCGGGTCCGCCTGCGCGTCATACGTTGCCTTGATCTCCTCGAAAATCGCTTTACGGTCCGCCTCCGACAAAGCTTTCCCGCCCCGCTCCACCTGCTTCGCCCGTACTTCGGCCAGCGTCGTCGCCGCGCTCGCCCCGCTCATCACGGCATACCGGGCCGTCGGCCATGCAAAGATAAATCGCGGATCGTAAGCTTTCCCGCACATGGCATAGTGCCCCGCCCCAAAGCTCCCGCCTACGATCACGGTGATCTTCGGGACCACACTGGTCGCCACCGCCGAGACCATCTTCGCTCCCGCCCGGATGATGCCAGACCACTCCGCATCCTTCCCCACCATGAACCCGTTCACATCATGCAAAAAGATCAGCGGCACCAGCGACTGATTGCAGTCCATGATGAACCGCGCCGCCTTCTGCGCGCTCTCGGTGTAAATCACGCCGCCAAACTCCGTCCGCTTCGAGCCCGCCTGCGGACCCATCGCCACGGTCTGCTGCTGATGCACCTTCTGATTAGCAACGATCCCCACCGCTCGCCCGCCAATCCGCGCATACCCGCACACCAAAGTACGACCGAAGTCCGCTTTATACTCGTCGAACTCCGACCCGTCCACAATGCGCGCGATCAGCTCCCGCATGTTGTACGAGTTCGTTCCCGCCTTCGCCGGATCAGGATCGATCAACCCATACATCTCGTCCGCCGCATACCGCGGAGCATCCTTCACCACATCGAACGCCACCCGGCTGAACACCTCACTCCTACCCGCGGCATCATCGCCTGGGATCTGAGGTCTGCCCACGGGCATCTGCCTCCCCAGCTTCGCCACTAGGGACCGTAATCGCGCCAGACACATGTGATCGTTCGCTTCCTTGAAGTCCACGGTGCCGGAGATCTCCGAATGCATCGACACCCCGCCCAGCTCCTCCGCCGACGTCTTCTGCCCTATAGCCGCCTGCACCAGCGAAGGCCCCGCCAGAAACAGCCCCGACCCCTCCGTCATCAGCACCGTATCGGTCATCACCGGCAAATAAGCCCCGCCCGCCACGCACATTCCCATAATCGCCGTGATCTGCGGTATGCCCATCGAACTCATGACCGCGTTATTGCGAAACACTCGCCCAAAATCATCCTGGTCCGGAAACACATCCTCCTGCAAAGGAAGAAACACCCCCGACGAATCCACCAGGTACAGCGTCGGAATGTGGTTTTCAAGTGCAATGTGCTGAGCACGCAAGACCTTCTTTGCCGTCATCGGAAAGAACGCGCCCGCCTTCACCGTCGCGTCGTTGGCGATGATCATGCAGAGACGACCACTCACCCGGCCCAATCCGGTCACGACACCGGCTCCCGGAGCCCCGCCAAACTCGCCATACATCCCATGCGCCGCATAAAGTCCAAGCTCCATCAACGAGCTTCCCTCGTCGAGCAGGACCTCTAATCGCTCCCGCACCGTAAGCCGCCCCTTCGCCCGCTGTGCCTCCGCCGCCTTTGCTCCACCCCCTTGCCGAATCGCAGCCTCTTCTCCACGTATGCTGCCAAGCAGTGTCACCAGAGCTGCGTGGTTCGTCGCAAACCTCGGCGCCTTGACCTCCAGCTTTGTCTCCAACCGGTTCTCCAACTGCAATTTGTCCTCCGACCTTGCTGCTCAAAAGTGCGCACCATCTGTGTATATGGAATACGTATGATCAAACCGGCGCTGCCCTGATCCCGAGCCGTCCAGAACCTGAGTACCCCAAGACGAAATGCCCACCTAAACCAGCACTTCAGCTCCCCTCACCGCCACGGAGCCAAACACCTGCCGATAATGCTCCACCAAGTCCGCGGGTCCAGTTGCCTTTAGCACATTGTCGCTGAGCTTCACCGTCGGCCGCCCCTCCACGCTCGTCAGTTTGCATACAAGGCTCAACGGCTCCAACGTATCCTCACCTCTGGGATGACACTCACGAAAGTCATTCGTCAGCAGCGTCCCCCATCCAGCGCTGAACCGGATGCGGCCGCGAAAGTAGTGGTGCAGCCGCAGCATCTCGTCCACATCCAGGGCATCCGACGCGATCAGCCGCTTCGTCCGCGGATCCCTCCCCCGCTCCTTCAACCACGCGATATACTCGTCGCCCGCAGCGATCGGATCCTTGCTGTCCACCCGCTGGCCAGTCCAGTCCGCCACCCAGTCCGGAGCACCCTCCAGAAACTGCGCCGTCCCAAACGTGTCTGGAAGCATGATTAGCAGCGCCCCTCCATAGCTTCTCTGCCAAAGCTCCAGAACCCGGTACTGCGACTCGACCAGCTCCCGATCTGTGTTCGCCATCGCCGCCATCGCCATGGGAAGCTCGTGGGCGTTCGTTCCGATCGCCTCAAGATCATGCTTGTACGCCAGCGTCGTATTAGACGTCCCGGTAAACTCCTCCCCCAGGGTCGCCCGCAACGCCTCCACCGCGTACTCCTGCCACAGAAAGCTGTGCCTTCGTCGCGTCCCGAAGTCCGAGATGCGCAGCCCCTCTATCTCACGCAACCGGCCGATCTTCTCCCACAACCTGGTCTTCGCCCGGGCGTACAGCACATCCAGTTCAAGTTCGCTCAACTCAGCCAACGCCGCCCTGGTCTTCAACTCGCTCACGATCGCCAGCGCATAGATCTCCCACATCGTCACCTCGGTCCACAAACCGCTGAACCGAAGAATCAGCTGCCCCTCCGACTCCGATACCTCGTAGTCACTAAGCTGGAAATCCATGTCCAGCCAATCCAGAAAGCCCGGCTCAAAGATGCTTCGAACGCCGTAAAAGGTGTTTCCAGCCAGCCAGACCAGCTCGCTCTTCCGGTACCGCAGCCCTCTCACATGGTCCATCTGCTCAATCAGCGCGCCGGCCTCCACCCGGTCCGCCAGGCGTACCTTAACAGTCCGGTTCACCACCTCGCTCGTTACGTGCGTCGCCGGGAAGTTCTTCCAGATAAATTGCAGCATCAACAGCTTGTAAAAGTCAGTGTCGAGCAGAGATCGCACGATCGGATCCAGCTTCCAGTTGTGATTGTGCGCACGTTCAGCAAAATTCACATTCATCTCGGTCGCAACCCCTCCGTCCGTCCGTAAACAACGCCCTCACATCCTGACCTTTTCAAACCAAGCCTGGGTTGCGAAGCAGCACCACCACCACCACTATAAGAGCTCACCATCAGAGCGCGTTTCGGAGCCGCTCACCTTCCCCCCAGCAGCTCAGCATGTTACCGAGTAACTTACCTGCTAATGGCGCCTCGGTTGGCAATTGGATTTTGTAGTTGCAGAGCATTCCTCTTCTATTCATCATTACTTTCTCTGCTGTCCCTTTTGAAGGTCAGTCAATCCATGTGACCCAAAAGGGGAATCCATCCCCACGAATGTTGCAGAATTATGCGATGTTCGAAATAGCTTGAGTTACTATTGCGCTAGAAGGCTAGTTACTATTCTGGTTACCTGAATGACTTGGCTGTCTTTGCTTTCCACCATCGCGCTCTCCCTGGCAACGCTTGCGTTGCTCGCCAAACTCGTGCAAACACAACGCAAATGCCGCGAGATAGATGGCCAACTACGTCTGGCCCACGAGCTTCAGCAGCAGCAGCAGGGCCAACTGACACAGCGCTCCCAGCTTGATACCATCAAAGACGAGTTCATCTCCACCGTATCCCATGAGCTTCGAACCCCGCTGACCAGCATCCGCGGGTCTCTCGGCCTGCTCTCGTCCGGCATGATGGGACATCTCGACCACAAAGCGCAGAATCTGCTCCGGATCGCCGTCACCAACACCGACCGTCTCATTCGCCTCATCAACGACATCCTGGATCTCGAGCGGATGGAGTCCGGTCGGGCTCCGCTTCAGATCCGCCGCTGCTCCCTTCGCGATCTCGTTCAGCAGGCTGCAGACACCATGGCCGGCATGGCCCATGAGGCGACGGTTCGCATCGTGCTTGAGAGTCCCCCGGCGAGCACCAGCCCGGAGGCGCTCTACTTCGATGGAGACTCCGACCGTATTCTGCAGGTGCTCACCAACCTCCTCTCAAACGCCATCAAATTCTCTCCCTCAGCTTCAACCGTCCGTGTCCATGTCGAGGCCACCTCCGACTCCATACTGCTCAAGGTCTCCGACGAGGGCCGCGGCATCCCCCCCGACAAGCTCGATTCCATCTTCGATCGCTTCCATCAGGTCGAGGCTTCCGACTCCAGGCAGAAGGGCGGCACGGGCCTCGGCCTTGCTATCTGCAGAAGCATCGTCCAGCAACACAGTGGATCCATCTGGGCGCAGCGCAACCTCGGCTCCGGGACAACCCTCTACGTCATGTTTCCCCGCACCGCCCGAGCCTCCGATGCAGTGACACCGGCCGCCCCCGCCCTTCCGCGCGGAGAAGGTTCCATCCTCATCTGCGACGACGATCCCGGCATCCGCACCATCGTCAAGGAACACCTCACCCGTCAGGGCTACACCGTGGTCGAGGCCTGCTCCGGTGAAGAGGCCATCTTCCTTGCCACCGAGTCCCATGTCGAAGCCATCCTTCTCGACCTCTACATGCCCGGGCTCAGTGGTTGGGAGACGTTGCAACGCCTGCGCGACAACCCAGCCACCTCCCTCATTCCCGTCGTCGTCCTCAGCGTCCTCTCTCCCGTTCTCCGAAGCCAGCTCACCGGAGGCGCTCAGGGCTGGGTTCAGAAGCCTTTCAATGAGAACCTGCTCTTCGCTGAACTTGGCCGCGTTCTCCACCGTGGCGAAGGACCGGCGCAGATCTTGCTCGTTGAGGATGACCAAGACCTCGCCAGCGTCGTCATCGCCAGCTTCGGGAACGCCGACGTGACGATCGACCACGCCTGCACGCGACAACAGGCTATTCGCCGTTGCATCACGCGCCGCCCCGATCTGCTTATCCTCGATCTCACCCTTCCTGACGGCGACGGCTTCTCCTTCGTTGAGTGGCTCCGTGAGCAGCCCGGCCTGCGCACGCTCCCACTCGTCGTCTACTCCGGCCGCGAGGTCTCGGATCGTGAAATGGCGCAACTGCGCCTTGGCCCGACCGAGTTCCTCACCAAGGCGAAGGTGCAGCCCAAAGAGGTCGAAGAGCTCGTTCTCTCCATGGTTCATCGCCTCCGTGGCCTCGCTGATCTCGCTCCCGTCTCCGCTGCCTGACACATTCCCTGAAGCCGGAAAGCGTGTCCTGCCACGTTCACGTCCAGCCCTCCTCTCAGCCCTCACACGCCTCCGAAACACTCAGGCGCTCACAAGGGATCGATCGCCAGCGGCAGACTGTCGAGGTTACCTGCCCTAGCTCTCTAGCTCTTGCATCCGCACGATTCCCGCACGATCAGCGCGACCGGCAAGACCGTTCTGACGTGCGGCTCCGAGCGCTCGCCTCTGATCTTTTGCAAAAGAAGACGGGTGGACGTCCGTCCCAGTTCAGCTGCGGGTTGGCGGACCGCCGTCACCGGAGGGCTGAGCAGCGTATAGAAGTCAACATCGTCGAAGCCGATCAGCGCCACATCTCCGGGAATCTTGTTATTCATCGCGCGAAGCGTCTTAATAACGCGGATGGTGCAAGCATTATTTGCGGTAAATAGCGCATCGGGGCGATCGGGTGAATCCAACATGGCGGTTAAAGCAATTTGGGCACTGGCCTCATCGAAGAGAACGAGCTTTCTGCGACGAAGCTTGGCCTGCCGCATACACTCTTCGTAGCCGGCAACACGCTCTCGCACCGGTCGTAGGTGAGAGTTCATCACCACGCAGGTAATCTTCTTGTAGCCGTGTCCGATAAGGTGCTCCACCGCCATGCGTGCGCCCGCCCTGTTTTCGACCTCGACCGAATCCGTGGCGGCCACCTCGATGGGGCGGTCTATGGTCACGATCGGTGCCGGTCCAGAAGCCGCGGCTTCTAAGTACCTGCTGCGGCACTCTGCCGGGACCAGCAGAATTCCATCCACGGGGTGACTCGTCATCTGCTCCACTTGCGCCTTCTCAATAGCGGAGTCGCCATCGGAAGCTGCCAGCCAGACAAGATAGCCTCCCTCCCGCGCCGCCTCCTGGACCGCATGGCTGACCACGGAGAAGAAAGAGTCCGCCAGATCCGGTACGATCAGGCCGATTGATTTGGATAGTTGACCGGAAAGAATGCGAGCGGCATGGTTGGGGCGATATTCCAGCCGCCGAATGGCAGCGCTCACCCTCCTTGCAGTCTCCTCCGCGACATAGCGATGACCGTTAATCATTCGGGAGACCGTCATGGGCCCAACTCCCGCTGCCTTCGCGACATCCTCAAGCGTTGCACGCTTCGCGGCGGGCGCCTTGCGCATTCTCTCCCCCTTACGAGCGCCCTGGACTAGGGCCTACTGGCACGGACGGAACTCCCGATTGTCCAGATATTCACCAGCCGGTTTATATTGACAACGTAACGTCCAAGTGTGTAAACAGTTGAGCGTTTTGATAGCGCAATCATATGCCATGTTGCAAGCCTACTTCTGGGAGACTGTGATGAGAAAAAATCGGTTCGATGTTCGTGTCCTGCACCTGCTTGTCGCGGCTCTTCTGTTCGGGGTCGCGGCTCCGATCTTTGCTCAATCCGATAGCTCCTCCATCTCCGGCACAGTCACTGATGCATCGGGCGCACTGCTTCCGAACGCCAGGGTCACGGTGCAAAACACCGCAACCAACGCCGATCGTTCCATCGCCAGCAACGAGAGCGGTAGCTTTACGATCACCAACCTGGCCCCTGGCAGCTACAGTGTCCGCGTCGAGCTCACAGGCTTTCAGACCACCACACTGAAGGACGTGCACCTCGACCCCAGTATCGGCCGCCGTATAGACGTCGCCATGAGGGTCGGCGACACCGCAACGGAGGTGAACGTCGAAGCCGGCGTCAACACCGTGCAGACCGAGAGCGGCGCCGTCGGCCAGCTCATCACCCAGGAGCAGGTCAAGGATATTCAACTGAACGGGCGCAACCCCCTCTACCTGTCGCAGCTGGAGCCGGGCGTGGTTCGCGGCCAGTCGATGGCGGCTTTCGCATTTGCTCTCGACAACGGCATCAACGTGAACGGCGCCCGCTCTCAGGAGAGCCTCCTCACGCTCGACGGAGCGCCAATGGTGCGTACCCGCTCAAACGGCACGAGCGTCGGTGTCGCCGATGTCGACTCGACCTCTCAGGTTCAGATCCTCACCACCAGCTATCCAGCCGAGTACGGCCGCACCTCGGGCGGGCAGATCCGCATCGTTCCCAAGAGCGGTTCTTCCAGCCTCCACGGCAGCGCCTTCGAGTACTTCCGCAACAACGCCCTCAACGCCAATACGTGGAACCGGAATTTCTCGGGCCTGAAACGAGCAGCCTTCCGCTACAACCAGTTCGGTTGGAACCTTAACGGTCCAGTCTTCATTCCCGGGCACTTCAATCAGGATCGCAGGATGCTGTTCTTCCTGGTTGGGCAGGAATACGTTCGGTACAACCACGACGACACCGCGACACAGAAGGTGCCTACCGCGCTCATGCGCACCGGCAATTTCAGTGAACTGCTCGGAAGCAACATCTTTTATGGCGCTCCCGTTCAAATCGTCAACCCCACCACGGGCGCACCCTATGCCAACAACGTCATCCCGACAGGCCAGCTCAGCGCCAACGGACTCGCGCTGCTCAACGCCTATCCGGCAGCCGATACCTCTGCTCCAGCTTACAACTGGATCGACTCTGCGCTTTACACCGAAAAGCAGCGTAAAGACACCATCGTGGTCGACTTCGTTCCGTTCGAAGCTCATCACTTTCGTTTCAGCCTGCTCAACTACAACTACAACGACTACGAGCCGCACTTCGGCAACTTCAATCTCAACCCACGTATCTTTACCCGCCCCAACCAAGTCGGCGTCTTTCACTACAGCTGGACCATCAGTCCGACCGTAGTCAACGAGTTCCTCGTCTCCGCCGCCGCGGACCACGTCAACATCGGTATCGACACCTCCCTGGGCCGCTACGACCGCACCAAGTACGGCATCAACTACCCGTATCTCTACTCCGCCGCAAACAAGACGATTCCCAATAAGATTCCCACCATCCAACTGGCCAACTTCGGCACGCTTGACGGCGGACCCTACCCTTCGCGATCCGGCGGCATGGTCTATGACATTGCGGACAACATCACCAAGGTCTGGGGCAACCACACCCTGAAGTTCGGTGGCCTGTGGGAGTACGCCGGCGAAAACAACTTCGACCAGATCAGCGTTGACAACACCAGGCCCGGCACGACCAATAACCAAAACGGCCTCTTTCTCTTCACCGACCGGCGCGTCACAGGCACGCAGACCACAGGAGCCGCGATCGCAAACACTGCTCTCGGGCTCTTCGATACCTACGGAGAGATCGGCCAGCGTTCCTATACTCTCTTCCGTGGCAACATGTTCGAAGGCTTCGCACAAGACCAGTGGCGCGCTTCACCAAAGCTGGTCCTCGAAATGGGCGCGCGTTACAGCGTCATGATGCCCTATCACGCCACCTGGGGGAATCAATCATTCTTCAGTCAGAAGGACTGGAGCCCAGCGCTCGCGCCCACCGTCGACCCCAAAACCGGGTTTGTTACAGGTGGAGATCCCCTCAACGGTGTTGTCATCCCCGGTAGCGGCTTCCCAAGCTCCGCGAAGGGCCACGTCTCAGCCGACATCCTCAGCAATGGATATGCTCGCCTGTTCCGCGGCTACGATAGCAACTACCATCCCACTGTCTACTCGAACATCCAGCCTCGCCTCGGGTTCGCTTACCAGATCACTCCGGCCACTGTCGTTCGCGGGGGCGTCGGCCGTTACATCCAGCGTCTGGGCATCAGCGATGTTGTGCAGGTCGGCGGCAACGCTCCATTCCAGCCGTCCTCCACCGTGACTCGCGGCAACGTGGATGCACCAGGCGGCGTCGGCACCAATGCATCTCCGATCGCACTCACTTCGCAGCGCTACCAGTATCCCAGCCCGGAATCTTATGGCTGGAACCTGACATTTGAGCAGGACTTCCCGAAGATCGCGACCTTGACCATGAGCTATGTTGGCCGGCGGGGAATCCACCTTGAGCAGCTCGGCAACGTCAACCAGCTGCGGCCCGGAACCGTCCAGGCCAATCCGACCATCAGCAATACCGACGCACTTCGTCCCTATCGCGGCTACTCTACCATTCTGGAGGCAGAAAATGGCGGGGGATCAAACTACAACTCTTTTCAGGCTAATCTGAAGCGTCGCCTCACCAGAGGTTTCCTCTTTGGCGTCGCCTACACATGGTCCAAGAGCCTCGACTTTGGCTCCTCAAACGGCACCAATGTTCCCAATGTGTATGACACCAGCATCAACTATGGTCCCAGCGACTTCGATACTCGCCATGTGCTGGTCACAAACTATGTGTGGGATATCCCGTACGGGACCAACTCCTCCAATCGCTTGACCCGCGCCGCGCTAGGCAATTGGCAGTTCTCGGGAGTCGTTCAGGCCCAGTCCGGCCGTCCACTGGGCGTGTCGCTCGGTAACGATCGTGCCGGTGTCGGACCGGGCTCCGGGAACCAATATTACGTGCAGACCCGCCAACCGAGGCTGCCGCACAGCTTCGCCGGCACGGGAACCGCGCAGTGGTTCGAAAGCGCCGTTTACCAGCCGGCGCCGCTTGGCACCTTCGCCCCGCGCGGTTCTCGTAACAATGTCTACGGCCCTGGCTTCAACAGCTTCAGCTCAGCGCTGCAGAAGTCGATGCACATTATCCCCGGCCACGAAAATCACGCATTGGTCTTCAAGGCAGAGGCGTTCAACTTCCTGAACCATCCCAACCTGGACAACCCGAATACCAGCCCAACCAGCGGAAACTTCGGCCGCATCACCCAGAAGGGCAACACCTACTCCTCCGACCGTCAGTTCCAATTCAGCCTCCGTTATGCCTTCTAACAGGACTGCTCTCATGCGGTTTGACACAGGCGCTTGCTACAGACAGTCTCCTCCTCTGAACTAACGGGCTCCGAGGGCCGCAAAGGGCCTTCGGAGCCGTGGAACGGTGAGAAGAGTCGACTTCTTCGGCCGGAACGATCGAGATCCCGCACCCGCTTTGCTGGCCGGGAATCTCCCCCAATCTCGCACCCAAATCCAGATCAGCTGCGCCTGGTCGCCAGAGGTATGACTCCATCCATGCAATCCTCACGCCTGCTCCGCTCCAGAACTAAGTCCCGCCGCCTGCGGCTCGTCTGGCTCTTGTCCACGGCTGCAGCCTCCTCGCTGCCTGCTGCTGCCCATGGCCAGACCATGAAGGCTCCCGATATCACCAAGGTGCCAACCCTATATGTCGTCCCTTATGCGCACCTCGATACGCAATGGCGATGGGAGATGCCGCAGACGATCAGCGAGTATCTGCTGAAGACCATGCGCGTCAACTTCGATTACATCGATAAATACCCGCATTACGTCTTCAATTGGACCGGCTCCAACCGCTACCGCCTCATGAAAGAGTACTTCCCCGACGACTACGCCAGGATGACCCAGTATGTCGCCGCTGGCCGCTGGTTTCCCGCAGGCTCCTCGGTCGAAGAGGGTGACGTCAACCTTCCCAGCGCCGAAGGAATTCTCCGGCAGATCCTCTACGGCAACGAATATTTCCGAAAAGACTTCGGCAAGGCCAGCAACGAGTACATGCTCCCCGACTGCTTCGGCTTTCCCGCTTCCCTGCCGAGTATCCTCGCGCACGCGGGCGTAAAGGGCTTCTCGACCCAGAAGCTCAGCGCAGCCTGGCAGCCCGCTCCTAAGATCGGCGGCCCAGGCTCCCCGGAACACACGCCGGAAGGCATTCCGTTCAACGTTGGCCTATGGACCGGTCCCGATGGCAAAACCGTGATCGCGGCGCTGAACCCCAGCAGCTATAACAGCAACGTCTACACCGATCTCAGCAAGGAACCGTCGCCGCCACCGCCGCAACCTCAATTCACCAGTGAGGAGAAGGCAAAACTCACACCGCAGCAGCTGCGCGCTCTGCAGCGTCCTAGAGAGCCCGAGCCGGACTGGGTTAAACGCATCAACATCGACGGCAATGTCACTGGCGTCTTTGCCGATTACCATTACGTCGGCACCGGCGACATTGGTGGCGCCACGCAGGAGTTCTCGGTGAAGCTCCTCGAAGCCATCGTCGATAAAAAAGAGACCGCCCTTCCTCCGCCACCCAGGTTCAACTTCCTTCCGCCGGTGCCCGCTGTCCAGAGCCCACCCGTGAAAGTAGGCGAAGGTCCTGTGCACGTCATCGAGTCCACCGCCGACCAGATGTTCAACGACATCACCCCCCAGATGACATCGCGTATGCCCCAATACAAGGGAGACCTCGAGTTGATCAATCACTCCGCCGGATCCTTGACCTCACAGGCTTACCACAAGCGTTGGATCATCCAAAATGAATCCCTTGCCGATGCCGCCGAAAAAGCTTCCGTCGCAGCCGAATGGATGGGCGGCCGGCCCTACCCCCAAAAGCGCCTCAATGACGCATGGACCCTGGAGTTGGGCGGGCACTTCCACGATACCGGCGCCGGCACCGCGACACCCCGTACCTACGAATTTGCCTGGAATGACGACATCCTCACCGCCAACCAGTTCGCCGGCGTCGTGACCAGTGCCAGCGAGGCCGTCGCGTCGGCTCTCGACACGGAAGGTGCCGGAATGCCAGTCGTGGTCTACAACCCCCTCGATATCGATCGCGAAGATGTGGTCGAGGCAAAGCTTCCCTTTACCACCGGCAACCCCAGGGCCGTGCTCGTCAAAGGTCCCGACGGAAAGGAGGTGCCCGCCCAGATCGAGGGAGACAAGGTCCTCTTCGTGGCGAAGGCCCCATCCGTCGGATACGCCGTCTTCAACGTGCTTCCCGCGTCTGCTCCCCGGCCCAATCCCGACCTCAAGGTGACAGCCTCCTCGCTTGAGAACAGTCGCTACCGCGTCCAGCTCAACAGCAATGGTGATGTCTCGAGCATCTATGACAAGAGCCTGAAGCGAGAGCTGCTCTCCGCTCCTATGCGGCTCGCTATCTCGACCGACATACCCAAGCAATACCCGGCCTGGAACATGGAGTTCGAGCAGGAGCAGGCCGCCCCGCGCGCCTTTGTCGGTGGACCCGCACACATCCGCATCAAGGAGAACGGTCCCGTCCGCGTCTCCCTCGAAGTCACACGCGAGACTGAAAACTCAAAATTCGGTCAGACCATCAGCCTCTCCGCGGGAGACCCAGGCAACCGGGTAGAGTTCGGCAACGCCATCGACTGGCGCACCCTGGCCGCCAATCTAAAGGCCACCTTCCCTCTCAGCGCGTCCAATCCAGATGCCACGTACAACCAGGGCATCGGCACCATCGAACGACCCAACGCCCAGGAGCGGCAGTTCGAAGTCTCTTCCCATCGCTGGATCGATCTCACCGACAAGACCGCCAGCTTCGGAACCACCATCTTGACCGATTGCAAGAACGGCTCAGACAAGCCGTCCGACAACACCATCCGCCTCACTCTCATCCGTTCGCCCGGCATGCAGCCGGTGAGCGAAGGCGGCCCAGGCTCCTACAGCGACCAGGCCAATCAGGACTGGGGTCACCACGAGTTCTCCTTCGGCATAGCCGGCCACTCCGGTGACTGGCGCCACGCCCAGACGGACTGGCAGGCCTACCGCCTAAACGATCCGTTGATCGCCTTTGAAGCCTCGAAGCACGCCGGAGCGCTCGGCAAGAGCTTCTCTCTCCTTCGCATCAGCAACTCCAGGGTCCGCGTGCTTGCTCTCAAGAAAGCGGAAGCAGGGGACGAACTCATCCTCCGCATGGTCGAACTCGATGGTAAACCTGCCCACGACGTTCGCGTCGCCTTCGCATCGCCGGTCACTGCCGTTCGCGAAGTTAATGGCCAGGAGCAACCGGTCGGATCGGCGAACCTGACCGGAGGCGCGCTCGTCACCTCCTTCTCGGGATATCAACCCCGAACGTTCGCGCTGCGCCTCGGCGCGCCCGCCGCAAAGGTGACCGCCATTCACTCGCAGCTTGTCACGCTGAACTACGACCTGGCAGCTGCGACCACGGATGACACCAAGACTCCGGGAGGCGGCTTCGACGGCAAGGGCAATGCCATGCCGGCCGAGATGCTTCCCGCACAGGTGGAGTTCCATGGCGTTGACTTCAAGCTGGCGCCTGCCGCAACCGGAACGCCGGATGCGGTCGTCGCCAAGGGCCAGACCATCTCTCTGCCCTCCGGCCAGTACAACCGGGTTTATCTCCTGGCGGCCTCCGCCGACGGAGATCAGACCGCCGCCTTCCGGGTCGGCGATAAGAGCGTTGACCTCAAAATTCAGGATTGGAGCGGGTTCCTGGGGCAATGGGACACGCGCATCTGGAAAGACGAGCCCGTGCGTAACTGGGCGATCTCGGCGCATCACCCCACCTGGCCGCCCGCGGACATGCAGGAGCGGGAGCGCCGAGCTCCTTCCCCCCGCTACCCCGAGGACTACCTCGGCCTACGAGCAGGTTTCGTAAAGCCTGCCGACGTAGCCTGGTACGCCTCGCATCACCACACCGCCGACGGCCTCAACGAGCCGTACCGATACTCCTATCTCTTCGCGTACGCCATCGATGTGCCCGCCAACGCCCGCACACTGACCTTGCCCAACAACGAGAAGATCCGTGTCCTCGCAATTTCGGTGGCCGAAGAGAATCCCCGCCTGAACCCCGCTCACCCTCTCTTCGACACACTCGGTGGCACGGAGCCGTCCTCCTCCATGGAACAGGCCGCTCGCTAACTCACTCTGAGCCGCTGTGATCTGCTGGGACCCAGTTCACGTAAATGGGATTGCCCAACAGCCACAGCTTTTTATTCGGACCCTCGACATCGATCCGAAACCAATGGCGCTGGCCGTCGCTGGTCCACCCGATCTGCGTGGTCTGCTCCGCTCCCGTGAGCCGAGTCCCCGGCGTCCCCGCGAACGGTTTGCCATCCTCTGTGATCACTAGGGTTGCTCCATCGACACCCGAAGTGTGAACAGAAAAATTGACCTCAGCCTTTGCGCGGGCGGCCAGCGCATCCCCCATGGCTGCCCTTGCCGCGCCGCTGGTTGCAGCCACCTCGATCAGCCGGTCTTTGCTGCCCGTCAGGTCCACGAAGACGTGCCCGGCTCGGATCGCATCCAGAATGGCCGAAGTCGAAAGTTCGCTTGCGTAGACCGCTGTGGTCGGGCTGCCGATCGAACCGACCTCCTCCAACGGGCGCTGCGGAGTGTGATTGTCACTGCCCCCGACACCGGTCAGCCGAGCGCCCTGGTTGAGCTGCCGCTCCCAGAAAGATGTTCCGGCGTATGGTCCGCCCTCGGAGCCGCTGTTCACAACCTCAACCGCTTGCACCAGCCGGAGGTCTGCCGCTGGGACTGGAGTCCATCCACAGCCCATGCACATCTCCCCGGTCGGAGCGTTCGGGTGGTTGATCGACACCAGCCCGCCCAGCCGCTTGGCGTGCCGAAGCAGAGTATCTATGTCAGGCACCTCCGGCGAGCCAAGCCGAAAGTCCAGAAACTCCTCCGTGCCGAATAAGTTGGCGTGCCCGTGGAAGGTCGTAATCTCTCGTCCAGGAATGAGGAGCAGGGTGTCGAAGAAGGGTGCAAGCTCTCGCATCGCGTCGTAGTGCGACGTCGCGTTATGGTCGGTAATCGCAATGAAGTCAAGCCCTCGGCGGGCCGCTGCATCGACCGTCAAAAAGACAGGACAGGGCACCTTGACCTTTCCCAGACTGGTACACGACCCATCGCTGTGCCCTGTATGCATATGCAGATCGCCCCGGTACCAGGCCGCTCCAGCACGAATCGGTTTCCGTAAAAGCAGTGGCTCCTCCGCCACCAGGCCGCTCCGTGTAAAGAAAAGCTTGGCCGTGTAGACCGATCGTTCGCTCGCCCGGATATTCGGCACACCGATCAGAACCTTCCAGGTCCCCGCGATGATCGCACCGGGCACGCAGGATGGGGTGCCATCGAAAGCGCTCACCGTCAGGGTCGATTTGTTGCCTCCGCTCCAGCACCGCAGCCCTTGAGCATCCATGAGACCCAGGTCCAGCGTCGTCCGTTCTTCCTTGCCGGTGTAGCTGAAGTTGAGAGTCACACGGAAGGTCCCGGCAGGGACGGCAAATGGCACTTCCACATACGTGTTGTTCTGGCCGCCCGAGATGGTGCCCTGCAACACCAGATCGGGCGTTGTAGAGCCGGCAGTGACCCGCTGCTTGGGTTGGTCTTGCGCCCGTGGCATCATGCAGAGCAGAAGAACACCGTAGCCAAACCTGCTGCATCTTTGTGGTCGCATTGCCAATAAATCTCCTTGAAGTGCCGCGACAGCATGGCCAGCGCGCCTCCTCGAAGAGGACCAGGTTGGAGGCCTCGGTCTGCCATCAACAGCTTGGCGCAATTCGACTCCGAATGACAGCCGGAAATCAACTCGCAGGAACTCGGATCGCCGGCAAGACACATCATCTACTCGCCACAGCGACACGTCGCCCGTCATTCGCCAGCTCCGGCGTGTTCGCGCGGTGAAGCTCCATGTGAGTCGGCCACTATGCAACAGAGCGAGCCACGGCACCCCGTGGCTCGCTCTTTCCTTGTCAGCTTTTGCAGCTTTAGAGAACCAGCGGAGAGGTGAGCCGGAACGTAACAACCGACTCCGAGGGAATCACGACGTCGCGGCTTCCGGTGTAAGCTCCGGCCACCGTCCCGGCGCCCGCCCCTGAAAGACCGCCGATCAACGCGCCCTTGCCGCCGCCAGCCAGACCTCCAATCAGCGCGCCCAGACCGGCGCCCCCGCCCACGAACCCTGCCGTTCGCTTGCCCCGTCCCTTGCCAAAAGCCTCGTATTCCGTCGTGCTCACGCGATCTCGCCCGATCGAGGTCAGCTGGATTCCGATGTCGCCCGCGCCTTTGAAACGTCCTTTCCCTTTCGCCGCGACAACCTCCCCTGAGACCTCTGTGCCCCGTGGAACTGTCGTTTCGCCATTGCTGACGAGCGGCTGGTTCAGAATCCCCGTAAACCGGTCGCCTACATTGTTACGGCTTGCGCTCAGCGTTTCGGTAGTTCGGATCACCACCGCGGAGCCGCTCGGGATCGTCACGCGCTTGACTACTGGCTCTGCAACCGCGGCCGGACTTGCTGCCGTCGCAACCCGCCGTGCCGGCACACCGTTGGCTGCTGGCGGCGTGGCGCGGCCCGCCTCGCGATTGGCTTGGTTTGAACCTGCCGGGTAAGTCACCGATCCATTCGGATTCGAGATCGAACCATCAGCATTCTTTACGGGAGTCGGTGCAGGCACAGTGCGCGCCGGGTAGGTGACAGATCCGTCAGGATTCGTGATCGATCCATCCGGGTTCGTCACGCCCGCTTGCTGGGGCGCGCTCTTGCAGGCAACCATCGTGAGCGGAAATATCGCTCCACTCATCACAAGCACGGCTAGCATCTTGGCAGGGTTAGAGCGCATTTAGATCGTTCTCCAGCAGTTCTGTTCGAATTTTTGGTTCTCAACTCCTCGATCATCCAGCGATCGAGAAAGACGCACCATCCCCCAAATGGGGGGCATGGATGCACCCCACCCACCTCCGCCTCTGAGCTCACCCCTGTGCTCGCCACTCCACAACGAGAGCAGCAAGGGACCGCCTCGGAGAGACACGCTCCATCGCAAACCTTCGGCTGGCTTAGAGAAAGCAGTCGAAGGCCTCATCTGGCCGACATAGCAGATCCTTCCTGGCTGTCGCAAAACCGGCTTAGCGGAGCCGGTCGATAGAACGAGGCGTTACAAGCACAAAACCAACACCCTCGGCGTACGCGGAGACCTGTGAATCCTCATCCGTGGCTTGCATATCTCCTTGGAGCCACACCACTCGCCCTCGCTCGAGCATCCCTTCACTGCAGTACGCCCCTCCCGTGGCAGTGCCCGTATTTCGGTAGGGCACGTCCCTAGCAAGAACGTAAGTCTCTCTATATTCGTTTGGCTTTGTCATAGCGTCACCGTCCCTTACAGTCTCTCGAAGCACAACCGCTGCTTCGAGCCTTGCGAAACAGCATGAAGGACCGCAACCGTAACGAGAATGACCCATTTGGGGGAGGAAGTAGCCCTGACCAAACCGGCTCCCCTCGGCACGCAATCCTTCGAGGTACCTCTCGCCCTTATCAGGCGGGCTTCTTGTACGCGACACATTCTATCTCGACCCGGCAATCGACCACCATGCTCGAGACCACACACGCCCGCGCCGGGGGGTGCTCCCCGAAATACTGCCGAAAGACCCCGTTAAAAGCATGGAAGTCGCGCGCATCGTCCAGCCAGACTCCGCAGCGCACCACATGTTCGGGCCCGAACTCTGCCTCCTTGAGCACCGCCAACAGGTTGCCAATCGCCTGGTGCGACTGGGCCACAATGCTCCCTTCGACCACCTCCCCGTTCACCATCGGCACCTGGCCCGAGACGTAAAGCCAGCCATCCGCCTCCACGGCCCGCGCGAACGGAAGATGCTGCCCGCCCGCGCCGCTTCCACCCTCAACGCCATATCGTTTGATCGTCATGCTATATAGCTCCTTACAGTTCGCTCTAATAATCAGGGACTTCGACCTGCCTTGGCTTCCGCATGCCCGGCAGAAAGCGTCCGCCGCGCTGCCCCCCAGCAGCGTCAGTGGAAGCAGCATCGATTGGGTAGGAGCGAACACCGTTCACCCACACCCCCGCGATGCCCTCCGCCGGAGAGACTGGGTGGGCATAGGTCGCCGTATCCTGGATCGTCTCCGGATCGAACAGCACCAGGTCGGCGAAGCAGCCCTCGCGGATCAGGCCGCGCCCCTCCAGACCAAATCGCCCGGCCGGAAGAGAGGTCATCTTACGCACTGCCTCAGGCAGTGAAAACAGAGCTAAATCGCGGCGGTAGAACCCCAGCACGCGCGGAAATGTGCCCCATAGGCGAGGATGTGGCCGGGGGTCGTTTGGCAGCCCATCCGATCCGATCATGGTCGCAGGGTGCTGCAGGATGCGCCGCACATCCTCCTCCGCGATGCTGTGGTAAATGGCTCCGGCCGGCTGCAGGCGACGCGCCGCCGCCATCGCATCCACACCCCACACCGCCGCAATCTCGGCCAGATCGCGCCCCGCCATCTCCGGCCAGGGTCGGCTCCACGTAATCGTAAGGGCCACACGCTCATCCACCTGCCGCAGGTCTAGCGTGCTTGAGCCCGCGGCATACGGGTAACAGTCGCAACCTACCGGCTGCCCTTCGCGCGCGCCTTCGAGCGCCCCCAACACCTCGCCGCTGCGCCCCCAGTTATCGATCCCCGCACACTTCAGGTGGGAGACGATCACCGGCGCCCCGCATCTCCTGCCAATCAGAAAAGCCTCCTCCATCGCCCCGAGAATGGCCTCCCCCTCCGAACGCATATGCGTGGCGTACACCGCTCCGGCTGCCGCCAGCGGCTTCGCCACGCCGATCATCTCCTCCGTCGAAGCCGCACTCGCCGAAAGGTACGCCAGCCCAGAGCTGAGACCGAGCGCGCCGCCGGCAAGCGCCTCCTCCAACTCGGCTCCCATCGCGTCGATCTCCGCGTCCGTGGCGCTTCGATCCAGCCTGTCCATGTGGTTGTTGCGCAGGGCGGTGTGTCCAACCAGCACACCGACATTAACCCCCGGCCGGGCTGCCGCAAGCGCGGCAAGGTAGCGGTCAAAGGTGGGGTAGCAAAACTCCGCTGCATCGCCCAGCAGGTTCATCGGATCCGGCGGCTCGCCACGTAGTCTCGCCGGTGATGCACTGATCCCGCAGTTCCCTACAATAACGGTCGTGACGCCCTGCGACAGCTTGGGCAGCATCTGCGGCGTGCGAACGACGCTGATATCGTCATGCGTATGGGAGTCGATGAACCCCGGAGCCAGGACATATCCCGTCGCGTCGATCACGGTACCCGCAGTGTGAGAAAGACAGGGCCCAAGGGCGCGGATCCGATCGCCCTCGATCGCCACGTCCCCAATCCGCGACGCATCTCCGCTGCCGTCCACGATCTGTGCATTGCGAATAAGAGTGTCACAAACCGGTGTATCCATCCGTTCCTAACGATATACGCTCCTCCTCGGCCGCCGGCCGGGCAGACCTTGCATCCTCCCAGCGGAAAGGTGGCGTTCCCGTGAAAAATCAAGTTCCAGCAGGGGCGCAACCAGAGACCCTCATCTCCCCCTTGCAGAAGGGGCTTGGCTTTCTCCGCCATCCGCAGCAGCCCCAGGACATCGCCGCCGCCGGCTGGAATCTGCTGCGCGAAGACCTCAGCCTTCCAGCCGCGGTCCTATACCGGGAGAGGCTCCTGCACAACGCGCGCTGGATGCAGGCCTTTATCGCGGAGTACGGCCTCAAGCTGGCCCCGCATGGCAAGACCACCATGGCTCCAAGGCTGTTCGAGCTCCAGCTTGAAACCGGCGCCTGGGGCATCACGCTGGCCACGGCGCATCAAACTCTGGTCGCTTACACCCACGGCATACGCCGCGTCCTGATGGCCAATCAACTCGTCGGCCGCTCCAATATCGAGATCGTCACCCGCCTTCTGGAAGACCCCTCCTTCGAGTTCTACTGCCTCGTCGATTCCGTCGAACAGGTCGAACACTTGGGAGCTCACTTCTCGCAATGCGGCCGGCAGCTCTCCGTTCTCGTGGAGCTCGGAGTGGACGGTGGCCGCTCCGGTGTTCGCAACCAGCAGCAGCTCCAATCGCTTCTCAACTCCCTCGCGGCCTGGAAAGATCACATCCTTCTCAGCGGCGTCGAGCTCTATGAGGGAGTCCTCGACGATGAAGCCTCGATCCGGCTCTTCCTCAAGTGGTCCGTCGCGGTCACGAAGCGGCTCCTCGACGAACATCGTTTCGCCGCCTCCCCCGCCCTGCTCTCCGGAGCGGGCTCCGCCTGGTACGACGTCGTCGCCGAAGAGTTCTCCCACGCCAACCTGGGTGACGCCGTGGAGATCGTGCTTCGACCAGGATGCTATCTCTCGCACGATGTCGGCGCCTATCGAGAGGCGCAGACCAGGATTTACGAGCGGAACCCTGTCGCGCATCGTATGCGGTCAGGATTGCTGCCCGCACTGGAGGTCTGGGCCTATGTGCAATCCGTCCCGGAAGGACATCGCGCCATCATTGGCCTCGGCAAGCGCGATGCCGCGTTCGATGCCGGCCTGCCAACTCCCACGCTTCACCTCCGGCCCGGAGATGATTCTCCGAAATCGGCGCCGCCCGCATGGCGGCTCACCAGGATGATGGACCAGCACGCCTATCTCGAAATCGGCTCGCGGAACGAACTGCGCGTCGGCGACATGATCGGCTTCAACATCTCCCATCCCTGCCTGACCTTCGACAAATGGCGCACCCTGCCCATCCTGGACCCGAACTATAACGTCGTCGATGTCATCCAGACCTTCTTCTAGGCAGCTGGCTCGCCGCAGCGATCTCACCGCGCCACGGTTCCGAGGCAACGATCGCCCTAATGCGGCTTCAACATGATGACTCTTGCAATCGAGAAGTAAATAATCAGTCCGGTGACGTCGACCAGGGTCGCCACAAACGGGGCAGAGGCGCTGGCTGGGTTCAGACCGCAGCGCCGCAGAATGAACGGCAGCATCGACCCGGCGATCGTGCCAAACGTCACCACACCCACCAGGCTGCACAGGATGGTCACCGCCAGCAGAGCGGTCTGCGCGCCGTACGTGTGAAAGATCGCCTGCCACACAAAGATGCGGATCAATCCGATCACCCCGAGAATGCATCCGAGCGACAAACCGGCAAGCAGCTCGCGCCGAATCACCAGATACCAATCGCGCAGCCTGACATCGCCCAGGGCCATCGCCTGGATCACCAGCGTCGTCGCCTGCGACCCTGAGTTCCCGCCGCTGCTGATAATCAACGGCAGGAACAGCGCAAGCACCACCGCCTGCGCGATCTCAACCTCAAAAAAACTCATCGCCGTCGCGGTAAACATCTCCCCGACAAAAAGGATCGCCAGCCATCCAGCCCGCTTTCGTACCAGCTCCCCAAACCGGGTATGCAGGTACGGCCCATCCATCGCCTCAGATCCGCCAATCTTCTGGATATCCCGCGCAGCCTCCTCCTCAACCACGTCGATGATGTCGTCCACCGTCACGATGCCGACCATGTGCCGGTCCCGGTCCAGAACCGGAACAGCCAGCAATCTGCTGTTGCGGATCACAGCCGCAACCTCCTTTTGCCCGGCGTCCTCTGACACCGTGATCACCTCGGGTTGCATCAGCTCATGAACCCGCCTGTTCGGCTCGGCGCAAAACAGCTCCCGCAACGAGGTCGCCCCCAGCAGGTGCTGTTCGTGGTCCAGCACATACGCGTAGTAAATCGTTTCCACCGCCACAGCCTGCCTGCGGAGATAGGAGATCGCCTCATCCACCGTCGACTCGGGTCGCAGCCGCGCGAATCGAGGACTCATCAGCCCGCCCGCCACGTCCTCCTTGTACGCCAGAAGCGCGCTCACCTCCTTTCGGGTCGGCTCGTCCAGCAGCGAAAGCAGCTCGTCCCGCCGGTCCGCACTCACCTCCTGCACCAGGTCTGCGGCATCGTCCGGAGCCAGCAGCCTGATCCAGACGTGTCGCTCGTCCTCGGGTAGCCGAAGCAGCAGATCGCTCTGGTCGTGCGCGCTCAGTTCGAGGAAGAAGTCGGCCTGGTCGCCCGTGTGCATCTCGCGAAACCGCTTGATTCTCTCCGGGCGAGACAAACGGGGCCAGATGTCCCAGAGTGCCTCCGTCGCTTGCGCTATTTGAGCTGTCATAATGTCCTCTCCAATGTACCTGCACCACGCCCGGGTTCAGCAGGGCAAGCCCAAGCCTCGACGCACTATTCCCCTGCGGCGCGCGGCTTGCGTGAGAGAATAGGCCTCGCTCATGCGACGCATTCTCATCATCGACGACGAAGACGATATCCGTGAGGTCGCCGCTCTCTCTCTCGAAGCCACCGCCGGCTGGCAGATCCTTACCGCTCGTTCGGGCGCCGAAGGCATCGCCATCGCAACCGCGCAACAGCCCGATGCCATCCTGATGGATGTCATGATGCCCGGCGTCGACGGTCCCACCACATTTCGTTCCATGCAGCGGAACCCCGCCGTATCGAGCATCCCTGTCCTCTTCCTCACGGCCAAGGTTCAGGGAATCGACCAGCGCCGCTTCGCCGATCTCGGCGTCGCAGCTGTCCTCTGCAAACCCTTCGATCCCCTCACCCTCGCGCAACAGATCTCCGACGTCCTCGGCTGGAAAGACTAAAAGATCCGGGCTGGAAGACCACAGTATCCGGGGCTGGAATACAAGATGTTTGGGCCGGATAGACCAGAAGATCGAAAGGAGGCCGTCTCCATGAAGCCTGATGCCGCAGCCCAGACCCAGAAGCTGCTCGAAAGCCTCTGGATCCGCAATCTCCCCATGATCAAGGAGCGCCTCCTGCTGCTCGATCGCGCGGCCGAAACCGCCAGGTCCGCCCACCTCACTCCGCCCCTCCGCCGCGATGCCGCCATGACCGCGCATAAGCTCGCCGGCTCCCTCGGCATGTTCGGCTACACCGAAGGCACCGGCATAGCTCGATCCCTCGAGCTCCTCTTCGACGGCCCGGCCCACCCTGACCCCGATCGTCTCTCCAGCCTCGCGCAAGAGCTCCGCCGCTCCCTCAACCTCTAGGCTCAGACACTCGCTCTTCAGCCCACGCGCTCAGTTGCACGCCAGGGCCGTCCACACACCCGCGGCCACACCGTTTGCTCCGCTGATATTCAGGTCGACAAAATTCCCGCTCCCGATCGCAACACTGCCCGTCGCCGTACAGCTCGAGTTCGATGTCGCCGTGCAGGCCAGGACCGTATTCGCCATCGCGCCCGGAACTCCCTGCCGCAGCGTCACCGTAATCGCATTTGCCTGCTGGGAGTACATCGTCAGCTTCGTCGCCGTGCATCCGGCCGGCACCCACGTCAGCATCGATCCCCCACTCTCACCCGACGCGGAGTTCGAGCTGTTCACCTAGTAGAACAGCGCGTTGAACGACACCGCATGGTACGTCGACTGAAACGCGATCCCGCTCGTGCCTCCGCTGCTTCCGCTCCCACCCGTTCCGCTCGTCCCCGCCGCTCCTTGCGGAATACTGAAGTTCAATACCGCCGCCGCTGCCGTGCCGGTATTTGTCACCGTCGCCGTCCCTCCCGCCGCGCCCGTCGCCACCGTTCCAATCTGCACCGTCGCCGCGGTTCCACCCGGTCCCGTCGGTCCCGCAACGCCCGCCTGCGCCAGCACCGCCCACGCACCCGGATACAGATCGGGCTGGCTCGCCGAGTTGCTCATCTCGGCCAGATAAGTCGTGCCCTGGAACAGCGCCGCATCTCCAGTTGCGTAGTTCGTAGCCGAGTTCCATCCTCCGCGGTAAACCATCCCCGCTCTGCCCGTCTGTCCCGTCGCCCCCGCCGGCCCCGCGGCTCCGGTTGCTCCAGTCGATCCCGAGGCTCCCGCCGGCCCGGGCGCCCCCGCCTGTCCCGCTCCGCCCGCCTGCGCCAGCAGACCCCACCAGCTCGGGCTCCCGTCCGGAGCGTTTCCCCGGTTCCCTCCCGCCAGCGAAAGATACGTCGATCCGCCGTACACCACGCCATCATTCACCGCGTAGTTCGCCGTCGACGAGAACGCTCCCGTAAACCGCAGCCCGGGGGGCGCCATTCGCCCCCGCGGCTCCCGCTGCTCCGGTCGATCCTTGCGACCCCACCGGCCCCTGTATGCCAGGAGGCCCCTGTGCCCCCGCCGCTCCCGTCGCCCCTCCAGCTCCATCTCTCCCCCCCGCCGCAAGCACGCTCCAGACCGTCGGGCTCGCGTCCGGAGCGTTCCCCGCATTGCTCGTCGCAGTCGAAATATACGTCGATCCCTGGTAGCTCACGGCGTCGTTCAGCCCATAGTTCCTGGTCGAAACGTAGCCTCCCCAGTAAGCCGTCCCTGCCACACCCGCCGGTCCCGCTGGCCCCTGCGGCCCCCCCGCGCCAGCCGGTCCTGTAGCCCCGGCTGGCCCTCCCGCCCCCTGGGCGCCCGTCTGTCCTTGCACCCCCGCTGGTCCCTGCAGACCGACCCCCGTGGGCCCGGTCGAACCCTGTGGTCCAACCGGCCCGGCCGGTCCCGCCGTTCCAGACTGCGCCAGCAACGCCCAGTACAGCGGGCTCGCATCCGGCTGACGTCCAACGTTCCCCGCGACCGCGATATAGCTCGATCTCCCATAACTCACCGCATCGCCCACCCCATAACTCCGCTCGGCACTCCATCCCCCATTGAAGCTGACCGGTGGCCCCTGCGGCCCCGTCCCACCCACAGCTCCCGGTACCCCCTGCAACCCCGCGGCCCCCGCCGCTCCCTGGCCCCGGGGCTTCCATCCGCTCCACGCGCCACCAGAACCGCCCAACTCTGCGAACCTTCGGCCGGCGTATTCCCCCGGTTCCCAGCCACCATCGAAATGTAAGTCGACCCCCCATAACTCACTGCATCGTTCATCCCATAATTTGCGGCCGAAGAGTAGGCGCCCGTGTAGTTCGCCACCGCCGGTCCCTGCGGTCCGGTCGGCCCCCCCCAACCCGGCGGCCCCATCACCCCCTGCGGCCCCTGCACCCCCATCGCCCCCTGCGGTCCGGTCGCTCCCGCCGCCCCGGCAGCCCCGCTCGATCCCGCCGCCGCAAACATCGCCCATTGCTGCGGACTCCCGTCCGGAGTATTCCCTCGGTTCGATCCCACCAGCGAAACATACCCCGCCCCGCCATACATCACCCCCTCCCCCGGCCCATAGTTCGTCGCCGGCGTGTACGTCCCCCGGAACGCCAGGCCAGTCGGCCCCGCGGCTCCCTGGGTTCCTATCGGTCCCTGCAGGCCCTGTCCTCCCGACGTCCCCGGTATGCCCTGCGCTCCCGCCTGCCCTGAGATCCCCTGCAATCCCTGCGGTCCACGCTCCCCCGGAGGCCCCACCGATCCCGGCAGACCCTGGGGCCCAGCTCCACCCTGCGAACCCTGCGCCCCCACCCCGCCCACCGGCCCTTGCGCCGACAACACGCCCCATTGTCCCTGGCTAAGATCCGGCGTATTGCCATGGTTGCTCGCAACCAGCGACGCGTAGCTCGTTCCGCTCCACAGCACCACATCGCCAACCTTGTAGTTCGTGCCCGGCGCGTACCTGCCCTGATAACTCAGTCCCGGCAGACCCTGGAGCCCCAGCGCTCCAGTAAGCCCCGTTGGCCCGATCGTTCCCTGAGGACCCTGCGGCCCGGTCGCACCCGGATTTCCCGCAACCCCCGTCACTCCGGCCGGCCCCGTCGGTCCCACCTGGGCTTGCGCGATCACACCCCATTGCCCCGGGCTCTGCAACGGCGTATTGCCGTGATTGCTCGCAACCAGCGAAATATAACTCGACCCCAGGTATCCCACCACATCCGCCAGCCCGTAGTTCGCCGTCGACTGGTACACCCCCACATACCCCAGCCCGGATTGCCCTGCACTCCAGCCGCCCCCTGTGCTCCGGTCTGACCTGGTGGCCCCGTTATCCCTCGAGCTCCCGCAGCACCATCAGCACCTACAACGCCCGGGTCACCCTTAGGCCCCATTAGCCCCGAAGCCCCCATTACCCCCGCAGGACCTACCGGCCCCGCAGACCCAGGAGCGCCTGCCGGACCTTGCATCCCCGCTACACCCGCCGCTCCAGCCGGCCCCTGTGCCGCAAGCGAGATCTCCAGCGTCGCCGCATGCCCCGTCAGATCGTTCTCTTTGCTGTCGAACTGTACCGCCGCCGTTCCCGCCGTCAGCGCGATCCCGTTATTCGTCGCCGGCGTCTGAACCCACCCCTGCACCACCGCCGTCACATCCACCGTCACATACGCGTCCGCCTGGCTCACCGAAAACACCTGCACCGCGCTTCCCAGCGACGGCAGCGTCGCATACGTCACGCTGTACTCGCCCCACCCCCCGCCCATGGTCTGCACCGACACCAGCCCCGCCGTGTCCACCCGGTTGCAGTAAAGCCGAAGCACCGCCTTGCTCACCTGGTTCGCCGCCGTCCCCCTCGGCAGCGTCCCGAGATCGAACTGCAGCAGCGACGTATACCCTCCGCCCACATCTAGATTCGAGATCGCCCCGCTGTTCACCGCTGGACGCGCACTGCTCACATGGGCATCCGCCACCAGCGTCGCCTCGGTCGCATACGCCGGCAGCCCCGCAGCCATCAAAACCGCGAGCGTCACGCCAAGCGATCGTCTCCATCGAACCCTGCGCAATCTACTACCTCAGGCCTGCTGCATCTGATCTCTCTGCGGCGAGCCGGCCATCCACGAGTCAAATCTCATCCGTTCTGTCGCCATCCCGCGCAAGGCGCAGCCAGGCAGATCCCCGCCCAAAAGACGGAGGACCTTCCCGTTATAGGCACCACCCGCACCGCAGCCAATCCGACAAAAGTGGCAGCCCGCCCCGCCAGCGCCACATCTCACTGCGCGCCCGCCTCAACCCGCCGTCATCTCGACCGGAGCGCACAGCCCGAAGTGGAGAGACCCCTGCCTTTGCCTTGCTCTTCGCACCGCATCCCATATATTGATCTAGCGATCCGCACCCAAATCCGAGGTACCTCTCCGCATGAGCGCTCCCCACAACCAGCCGGGACATCTCCCCCTCCCCGCAACCCTCGTCAACATCCCCCGCCTCATCACCGCCTTTTACGAACTCCACCCCGACCCCACCATCCCCGCCCAGCGCGTCTCCTTCGGCACCTCCGGCCACCGTGGCAGCTCCTTCGCCTCGTCCTTCAACGAAGACCACATCGCCGCCATCACCCAGGCCATCGTCGAGTTCCGCCACAACGAAGGCACCACCGGCCCCCTCTTCCTCGCCCAGGACACCCACGCCCTCTCTGAGCCCGCCTTCGCCACCGCCCTCGAAGTCCTCGCCGGAAACAACATCGAAACCTTCGTCGACCAAGCCCTCGCCTACACCCCCACCCCCGCCCTCTCCCACGCCATCCTCACGTACAACGCGAAGCTCGCGGGCGGCTCTGCTGCTCTCGGGAAAGCTTTTGCCCACGACGCGGGCGTCGGCTCCATGCAATGGGCGGACGGCATCGTCATCACCCCCTCCCACAACCCCCCCGAAGACGGCGGCTTCAAATACAACCCACCCTCCGGCGGCCCCGCCGACACCTCCGCCACCAAATGGATCCAGGACCGCGCCAACGACCTCATAGCCGACCTCCGCGCCGGCACCACCAGCAGCATCAAGCGCATCCCCTACGCCCGCGCCCTCTCCTCCTCCACCACCCACCGCCACGACTACATCACCGCCTACGTCAACGACCTTGCCAACGTCATCGACTTCGCACCCATCGCCGCCTCCGGCCTCAAGCTCGCCGTCGATCCCCTCGGCGGTGCCGGCGTCCACTTCTGGCCCCGCATCGCCGAAAGATACAAACTCCCCCTCGAAATCCTCAACCCGGACGTCGACCCCACCTTCCGGTTCATGACCTGCGACTGGGACGGCCGCATCCGCATGGACTGCTCCTCACCCTTCGCCATGGCCTCCCTCATCTCCAACAAAGCCCGCTACGACGTCGCCTTCGCCGCCGACACCGACCACGACCGCCACGGCATCGTCACCCGCGCCTCCGGCCTCCTCAACCCCAACCACTACCTCGCCGTCTGCATCCAGTACCTCTTCACCAACCGGCCGGAGTGGTCCCCAAACACCGGCATCGGCAAAACCCTCGTCTCCTCCTCCATCATCGACCGCGTCGCCTGCGGCCTCAACCGCCCCATGCTCGAGGTCCCCGTCGGCTTCAAATGGTTCGTCCCCGGCCTCCTCGACGGCTCCCTCGGCTTCGTCGGAGAAGAGTCTGCCGGAGCCACCTTCCTCCGCCGCAACGGGCAGGTCTGGACCACCGACAAGGACGGCCTCATCCCCGGCCTCCTCTCCGCCGAGATGACCGCTCGCACCGGCAAAGATCCCGGCCTCCTCTACGCTGAACTCACGCAAAAGTACGGCGACCCCACCTACGCCCGCATCGACGCACCCGCCACCCAGGAGCAAAAGGTCAAACTCGCTCGGCTCTCCCCCTCCCAGGTCACCGCCAAGACCCTCGCCGGCGAACCCATCACCGCCATCCTCACCGAAGCCCCCGGAAACCACGCCCCCATAGGCGGCCTCAAAGTCACCACCGAAAACGGCTGGTTCGCCGCCCGACCCTCCGGCACCGAAGACGTCTACAAAATCTACGCCGAATCCTTCAACGGCCCCGACCACCTCAAACAAATTCAAACCGAAGCCCAGCAACTCGTCACTACCGCCATCGCCTAAACCTCATCCCCACAACACGCTAAGGAGAGGGAGGTCAAAGTTGCAACCACCACCACCGCTGCAGCCAAGCACCCCACCGCCCAAACTCAACACAAGCGCGTTTCTGTTACTAATTGTCCGTCACAGGAGCGACCCAAGCCACAGATCAGTTGACAGTATTCTCGATCCACGATGTTCAAGCCAGAGTTTTACCTTTTCTCGCAGGAGTGCAACGTTGCTAAAGGAGCCCTGCTTGGCGGGTTAACCGCCTTCAGCAACGTTGACTTAGATCAACCCGGAAGCCTGTATTCTGCGTTCTTTCAAACATCTATCGGCCTGGAAAGGCTCATGAAAGTCACTGTCGTTATCGACCACAAAATAAAGCACGATCTCGCTAGTCCAACGAACGAGCAACTCAAGCGAATAGGGCATGACCTTCTCGCGCTCTATGACAAGTGCGCGACGCTCGCTGTTGAGCAATCTCTCGATTCTGCTCAATGGTTCGGTATCGAGACCGTCGAGCACGACACGCTCGCGTTTTTATCGGGCTTTGCGAAACGGTCCAGATATTACAACTTAGATGCGATCAGTGGAGGACGAACGGCGACTGATCCGCTTTCACAATGGGCTCGGCTACACCAGCGGATCGCTGAGACCTACATCAGCTATAAATTCCGGGAGAAACTTAACCAAAAGGCGTTTGACTTCGCGGACCGCATCGGCGCACATGGTTGGGAGCGATGGATCGACGGGCGATACGTTACCAACGTTGACGCCATCTATCTCCACTCGCTTTTTAAGAAAGCCAATCCCTACTGCGTTTGGACAATTCTGCGATTGCTCAAGCCCTTCTACAAGCTCCTCGACGTCCTCTCTGATCAAGCACATAAGATCGAGGTCGAGAAAGGAATCAACGAACCGACTGTTCCTTATATAACGGAGTTCTTTCCCTTCTTCTTGGCCTCCCTAGATAGTGTCAGGCGCCGCAGAAACTGGACGAAGATCTATTCGTAATAGAGCTCGATTCTCACACGTGGCTTGCTCCCTTGCCGTCTCAATTCGCCTCAGCCGGGTGCCCCAGATACGCGACAGCCTCACCGTCGCTTACCTGGGTTCCACTCTGCCGAAGGCAGGAGCGAAGCGACCGAATATGCCTTTGTCTTTTCCCAAACAGACAGACAGCTCCCACCACCAAAGGACATTCTGCCACCCCACCCATGGCATATTGTCCCTATGCCGGTCCGCGCACGAGCCTCGACCCCGCACCTCCCCACCAGGCTCCAGCTCAGCTCACCCGCGTCGAGTCCGGCCTCCCCCTCGCCAGCATGGCAGCCATTCTCGATGCCTCCGAGTCGCCCTTCGCGACATCTACAACGTTCGTCATCCCCGCCCGCACCCTCAAGCACCGCCGCGCCCAGCACTCCACACTCTCCCCCGACGAGTCCGACAAACTCGCCCGCCTCGCCCGCATCTTCGATCAGGCTGTCGGCGTCTTCGGCGACACCGAACGAGCCCGCGACTGGCTCACCCAACCCAAAAGCGCTACCGAGACCGCACCCCCCTCAACATGCTCCGCACCGAGATCGGCGGCCGCATGGTCGAGGAAATGCTCGGCCAGATCGACGAGGACATGTTCGCCTAAGCAAATCTCTTAGGTGGAGTTTGCATCTGCGGGCTGAAGGCCCGCTCTAATCTAGCCTGGGGCAACGCCCCAGGTTGGTCTATCGAAAAAAACAGGCGGGCTGAAGGCCCGCGTTATACACGGTCGAGGAAGCCTAAGTGGACCTCTGGCGGATCACCAATCACACCACCCTGAACGGCGAAGGAGGCCATCGCTACGCTGCCCGCTGGCACACCGCCGGCTCCCACCGTCTACCTCGCCGCCTCCCCACCCGGCGCCCTGCTCGAAATCCTCCTGCACCTTGAACTCTCCGCATGGAAACTCCCGCCCAAGGTTTGACTTCATCCCTCGAACAGCGAACAATCATCACCGGGAAAAACACCACGTTCAACCATGAAAACCACCTCAATCTCCACACCGCTCACCACCAATAAACACCTCATCCGCTGGGTGGAAAAGATGGCCGACCTCACCCAGCCCGACGCCATCCACTGGATCGATGGCTCCGCCGCCGAGTACGACTTCCTCTGCGATGGCTTGGTCGAAGCCGGAACCTTTACCCGCCTGAATTCAGCTACTTGGCCCGGCTGCTTCTACGCTCGCTCCTCCCCCAACGACGTTGCCCGCGTCGAAGACCGCACCTTTATCTGTTCCCTTTCGAAGGATGCCGCCGGTCCCACCAACAACTGGGAAGACCCTTTTGCCATGCGGCGCAAGCTCAAACACCTCTTCCGTAACTCCATGCGTGGCCGCACGATGTACGTCCTTCCCTTCTCGATGGGTCCAGTAGGCTCTCCCATGTCGCAGATAGGAGTGCAGTTAACCGACTCCGCCTACGCCGTCGTCAACATGCGTATCATGGCCCGCATCGGCGCTCCCGTCTTTGCTGAGATCGACAAAGACGAGAAGCGCGTCGTCCCCTGCATGCACACCGTCGGCGCGCCCCTCGCGCCCGGTCAGCAAGATGTGCCCTGGCCCTGCAACGACGAAAAGTACATCGTCCACTTCCCCGAAACCCGTGAGATCTGGAGCTTCGGCTCGGGTTATGGTGGAAACGCCCTGCTCGGAAAAAAGTGTTTCGCCCTCCGCATTGCCTCCAACATCGCACGTGACGAGGGCTGGATGGCCGAGCATATGCTCATCCTTGGCGTCGAAGCCCCCCCCGACGCGCACGGCCACTCCGAGAAGACCTACGTCGCCGCCGCCTTTCCCTCCGCCTGCGGCAAGACCAACTTCGCCATGATGATCCCGCCTCCAGGCTTCGATGGCTGGAAGGTCTTGACCGTCGGAGACGATATCGCCTGGATCAAGCCCGATGCCAACGGACAGCTCCGCGCCATCAACCCCGAGGCCGGCTTCTTCGGGGTCGCTCCCGGCACCTCCGCCCAGACAAACCCGAATGCGATGGCCACCCTCCGCTCCAATACCATCTTCACCAACGTCGCCCTCACCCCTCCTGCGCAGCCAGGTGGCAACCCCGGAGTGTGGTGGGAGGGCATGACCGACATCCCTCCGGCCGAGTGCCTCGACTGGCGCGGCGATATATGGACGCCGGCTATTGGCAAGCAGACCGGCAAACCCGCCGCTCATCCCAACGGCCGCTTCACCGCCCCCGCCTCGCAATGCCCCACCATGGATCCCGCCTGGGAAGATCCCGACGGCGTTCCCATTGCTGCCTTCATCTTCGGCGGGCGACGCCCAACCACCATGCCCCTCGTCTACCAAGCCTTCAACTGGTCTGCCGGCGTCTATGTCGGAGCAACCATGGGCTCGGAAACCACTGCCGCCGCAGGTGGAGCCCTCGGTCGCGTTCGCCGCGATCCGATGGCCATGCTGCCCTTCTGCGGTTACAACATGGGCGACTACTTCCGGCACTGGTTGCGCATGCAGCGCTCGCTCTCCTCCACACCGCGCATCTTCCACGTCAACTGGTTCCGGAAAGATGCCAACGGTCAATTCCTCTGGCCCGGTTACTCCGAAAACATGCGCGTTCTGAAATGGGTTGTTGACCGCGTTCGCGGCCGGGTTCGTGGAAAAGAATCTCCCATAGGCTGGACGCCCCACTTCGAAGATATCAACTGGACAGGGCTCGATCTTCCCCGTGCCACCTTCGACACCCTCCAGGCGGTTGACCGCGAGCAGTGGAAGCACGAGGTCATGGGCCACGAAGAGCTCTTTCTGCTTCTTCATGACCATCTTCCCCCCGAGATGGTCTACGAGCGGGAACTCCTCATATGCCGCCTCTAGGGCGGGGGCTGGCAGCTCTGCGCTGCCCGTTCCGAGTGGCGCAAATGTCGCTCTAAATGCCTTCATTGGACAGAAGGCCTTCTGTGGATGAGTTCACCCCTCTCGATTAGCTCAAAAGTGACGCTCAGCGGACTGCTTCTTAGGATTTGGAGGTGCGGAAACGTACTTGGGTGCTGCCGTTCGAGATAGCAATGTCTACTTGACATCAAGCCGCACCCGCATTACATTCAAGGAGTGGCATGACTCCCTTCGGGTTGAGTCGGTCATAACGAAGTCCACCCACTTCGTTGCTTTACTGGAATACCCACGCATCAGCCCCCACCGCGCTGCGTGGGTTTCCTTTTTAACTGACCCTTCCTGGGAATACGCAACCGTGCCATGCAAGACCTCGCCACCCACCTTCAGCAGAACCTTGCACCCATCGAAAATGCGTCCGCAAACACCCGCTGTCAGACGTAAGAACGGCCCGGATCGCTCCGGGCCGTGGGATTTGGCAGGATTCTCAAGCGATACGACGTCGCCACACCGACCCGGCGATCCCAGCCGCGCCCGTGACCAGCAGTAGGATGCTGCTTGGCTCCGGCACCGGTGGAGCCGGAGGAATCACAGGAGCTACCGTCCCAACCGGCGGGTTGATAAACCCTCCACCAACCGGAACTGAGCCATAGACAGGCCAGAATGGCTGATTAACAGGGGAGTCGGTCGTCACTCCAGAGGGCGTGTATGGGGGAAGGTCTTCGCTCGCGATCAACGTGTCATTCGGGCCGAGGATGTCTGAATCGACCGGCCCGCCCATCGACATCTCCGAAATGAACTCATCGGGTGCCATCCGGCCGTCGAGTACCTGGTTGGTCGCTTCCACCGGTAAATCTCCGCAGAGCAGGTCAAAACGCTTCAGCATCTGCGCGGGCGTAAGATGTGGTCGCGTACTCGAGAGACGCACAGGGTGAGGAGACGGGGCACCTGCAGGCGCAATCAGGTGAGCCACCTTGCGTTTGGCGTAGTTCCGGGCCCGCTGCTTCGCGTCCAGAGCACGCTGCACGCTGACCTTGTGGGCAAGTTCCTTCTTGTACTCGGACAGCCACTTTTCACAGTCCGTGGAAGCAAGGCCCTTGGAGGCAGAGGCGATAATGATCAAACCTAACAGAAGGAACAGTATGCGACGCATCGATTCACCGGCAGGATATATGCCTTTCTATCCTGTACCTCTGCAGTTGATTGGCCAAACACCTTGCAAACTCTTGCGAGGTCACATGCACGAATCTAAAGGTAAAACTTCACACATACACCGCTAAATATTGCATAGTGGGTCCCGCTCTGCACATTTTGGTGCTAATTCCCGGGTGTATGGAAATATTTTCCCTCAGCCAACATCACCTTAGTCGCAGCTGGTTGCGAAAGCAATGAAGAAACACAGAGGTCTCTGCTTTTGTTTGATATGGGAAGTTGCACCCTCGCTACGGTAGGGGGCGGTAGCATGAAGGCTTGATGCCCTCCACACCCCCAAGCGCGGCACCGGAATCTGCCACGCAGCACGCTACCTCTGGATTCGCTCCGCTGAAGATATCTCTCTTTCGAGACAGGTGGATTGCTTCCACGATCTCCTCTATCGGTACGTGGATGCAGGACACCGCCGGCACTTGGCTGATGACCGCGTTGACTGGATCGCCGCTGCTGATTGCGTTGATGCAGACAGCGGCGAGCCTCCCTGTCCTTCTGCTGGGTCTGCTGGCAGGAGCGACTGCCGACATCTTTGACCGGCGCCGGCTTCTGATTATCTGGCAGGTGTGGATGTTGTCGAGTGTCGGGATTCTTGCCGTCCTCACATTCCTGGGGCACCTTTCACCCTGGACGCTTCTAGCTTTCACCTTCCTCTTGAACATCGGGTCGGCGATGAACAATCCCGCTTGGCAGGCAATCGTGCCGGAGCTCGTGCCGCGAGACCTGATTCCCGATACCGTCTCGCTGAATGCCGCAAGCAACAACCTTGCTCGGGCGGTGGGTCCGGCGCTGGGTGGGTTAATGGTCGCGGCCTTTAAACGAACCGGGACGGGTGCGGGATCAGTGTTCCTACTGAACGCGATCTCGTTCGCGGGGGTGATCTGGGTGCTCTTTAACTGGAAGCGGACGCCCTTGTTCAAGAGCGCGCTTCCGGCCGAGCGGATCGCGGGGTCGATCCGCTCGGGGCTGCGCTATGTGCGCTACTCGCCCACGCTGCAATCATCGCTGCTGCGAGCCTTCCTTTTTACCTTTTTCGTGTCTGCGATCTGGTCTTTGCTGGCGGTGGTGGCGCAGCGCGACCTGCACCAGGGGGCGCTGGGGTACGGCATACTCAACGGGTCGCTCGGGATCGGCGCCGTGATCGCGGCGACCCAGCTGCCGCGTATCCGAGCGAGGTTGACGGCCGATCGGATTATCGCGATCTCGACCATCTGCGAGGGCGGCGTCCTGCTGATCCTGGCCTTTGTGCGCACGCCGTACATCATCATCCCGGCCCTGGTGTTTTCGGGATTCGTGTGGACCAGCACGATGTCGAGCCTGAACGTATCGGTGCAACTGGCCGTCCCGGCGTGGGTGCAGGCGCGCGCTCTGGGGACTTACCTGATGACGTTCCAGGGGGGCATGGCCCTGGGATCGATCCTCTGGGGATTTCTGGCCGAGCATACCTCGACGCCAATCGCGCTGACCTGTGCCGGAACGGGTCTGCTGGTGTCGCTGCCGCTCTCCTACCGGTTTCACATCCTGCAGGGGCCGATGCCCGACCATACGCCGTACGAGTGGAAGCGGCCTGCGCCTGAGCTGGCGCCGTTGCCTGGGGAGGAGTCGGACCTGACGGAGGGACCGGTGCGGATCTCGATCGAGTACCACGTTGCGCCTGAGCGCTATGCCGAGTTCACGCATGCGATCCATGAGCTCAGCGGGGTGCGGCTTCGGGACGGGGCGATCCGGTGGGGTATCTACCGGGACGCGCTCGATCCGGAGGTGCTGAACGAGACGTTCCTAATGGAGTCGTGGATCGACTACCTGCGATCGCGAGAGCGCGTGACCGCTGCCGACCGTGCGATTCGCGATCGCGCGTATGCGCTGCACCAGGGAGGGGATGCGCCGGTCGTGTCCCATCAGATCTACGTGAGGGAGATCACGCCAAATCTGCCGTGACCTTGCAACGAGAGTAAGGCGGGGTCAGTGCAGGAGGTACACCCTCCCCCCCGGGGGGCTAAACCTCAAAGTTTCCGCAATCAACAACATAGCGAGCACGGTGTGCGCAGTCTTCGAAGCAAAGGGGTTGCAGCTAATTGCGCGCTCTGCTGCGTTAGCGCGCTGGGGAACCAAGGGGGAGCAAGCATCGGAATCGCCGGAGCAGCAGGAAAAATCCAAAAAAAAGAAGGGAAAGAAGAGTTCCTCCGAGGATGAGAGCATTCCAACGGCACTGTTTCCTGGCAAGCTCTCACTTGGGGGAACCGACTGCGCTGTTTACGTCCTGGACAACCGTAAACGGGTCATGGCTCAACGTGAGGTTGTGCGCGTACTAACGGGAAGTCCCCAAGGTGGGTTGGAACGCTATCTGCAAAACATTAAGCCCTATGTTGATCCAGACGCTATCTTGAGCCGAACCATACAGTTCCGCATTCCGGGAACGCAATATAAGGGAACTGGATACGAAGCAACTTTGCTCTTGGACATTTGCGATGCGTATCTTCGGGCCCGAGAGGCAAATGCGTTGCTTGCCAATCAGATGGACCTAGCCAAAAAGGCTGAGATCATCACCCGCGCTTGCGCAAAGGTGGGCATCATTGCCCTCATTGATGAAGCAACGGGGTACCAAGAATTCAGAGAAAAACAGGAGCTGCAACTCAAACTGCAGGCCTTCATCGCGGAAGACTTGCAGGAATGGGCGGTTATGTTTCAGCCGGAGTTCTGGTTCGAGCTTGCTCGGCTGGAAGGCATCCACTACGCCCCACGTTCCAGACCGCTTCGTTGGGGAAAGTACATTATGGCCTTCGTGTACGACGCCATTGATGCTGAAGTTGGGAAGGAGCTTCGCAAGAAGAATCCGGACCCACACTACAAGCAAAACCACCATCAATGGTTGAAAGAGTTTGGCAAACAGAAGGTTCATGACCAAATTGAACGCGTCATCACCATCATGAAATTGTGCGACACGATGGATGAGTTCCGAAGCAAATTTGCTCGCGTGTTCAAAAAAACCGCCATCTCTGACCAAATGAATTTCACGTTCGCGGAATAGCTGCCGTGAGCAGTCTTGTTCCCGGCAATGCGAAAAGGCCACCTGCGCTAACAGGTGGCCGGAAAGGAGAGTAGGGTGCTCACAGTAAAGGTTCGCATCCAGACCGGGCGAGTCGAAATCACCATCACAAATGGCGATCAAACCGTTGTGGTCGTCATCCCCAAAATCTAGTTTAGCCGATTGCCGCCCAGCGAGTCAGTATGAGCGCTGGGCGTTTTAGCTGCAAAACCGCTCAATCAATGGATTCAAGCTAGCTTTACCGCAGCCTGAAGGTCATTCAGGCTGCCAGCGTCAAGCTCAGGTAGCAGACGCACGGTATCGGTAGCGTTCGGACCGAAAGTTGTCACCGCTTTACAGAGAGGGCAAGTTAGCGTGCCACGGGAGAAATGGTACGCTCCCTCTGCCTTGGAGTTCAGCGGTTGCTCCCATCCTTGTAGTGGAACTAGCAACGCACACGAGGGGCACTTGATGACTCGATAAACCTTCATGGGTTTAGAGTAGTCCAAGTGCTCGACTTGGTTTAGCCAGCGTATTTATTGCCCAGCTAAAGCCTTCATTACAAAGGGGAAGGTCCCACCTTGGGCCAGGCATATAGGCCTGTACCTTGAATGCCCACCAAACCCTGTCTCTCTGTTACCAAAGCTTGTCTCTCTATTATAGGTGGCCGAGGGGGGAGACTACGCCAAGTGCGGCGGTTCGTCTCCCCTGCCGGATCAGCGGGGGCCGCCGAGGGCGAGGTCGATGAGGGCTTTCTCTTCGAGTTCGTGGGCTTTGGCGGAGCCGGTCGCGGGGCTGGCGGCGGGGCTGCGCTTGATGCTGAGGACGGCCCGGTCGCCGACCATGCGACGGAGCTGCGGCATGACGTAGAAGAGGGCTCCCATGTTGGCGGGCTCTTCCTGGACCCAGACGATTTCGTGAGCTTCGGGATGCTGATCGAGAGCGGCCTGCAGCTCGGCCTCGGGCCAGGGGTAGAGCTGATCGAGGAAGATGATGCCGACGCTTTTGTCTTTTCGCTTTTCGCGCTCGACGCGGAGGTTGTGGCCAATCTTGCCGCTGCAGACGAGCAGGCGGCGGGGGACTTTGACGTCGTTGTCGGGAAGGACATTCTGAAAGCCGTCGCGGGCGAAGTCAGAGAGTGGGGAGGAGGCGTCGGGGTGGCGCAGCATGCTCTTCGGGGTGAAGACGACGAGCGGCTTCTTCCAGGGGCGGAGGGCCTGGCGGCGGAGCAGGTGGAAGTACTGCGCGGCATTGGAGGGCTGGCAGATCTGCATGTTGTCGTTGGCGCAGAGTTGGAGGTAGCGTTCCAGGCGGGCGCTGGAGTGCTCGGGGCCCTGGCCCTCGTAGCCATGCGGTAGGAGCATGGTGACGCCGGAGAGGAGACCCCATTTCGCCTCGCCGGCGGAGATGAACTGATCGATGATGATCTGCGCGCCGTTGGCGAAGTCCCCGAACTGCGCCTCCCAGAGCACGAGGGCTTCGGGGTAGTCGCGGGCGAAGCCGTACTCGAAACCGAGGACGGCTGCCTCTGAAAGGAGAGAGTTGAAGACCTCGAACTTTGCCTGACCCTCGCGGAGGTTGGAGAGCGGCACGTACTTCTGCTCGGTCTCGATGTCGGTGATGACGGAGTGGCGCTGGTTGAAGGTGCCGCGTTCGGAGTCCTGGCCGGTGAGGCGGACGAGCGTTCCCGATTCAACGAGGGAGGCAAAGGCGACGAGCTCGGCCATGCCGTAGTCGAAAGGGCGCTTGCCCTGGCCCATCTCGGCGCGCTGCTCGAAGAGCTTGCTGACCTTGGGGTGGATGTGGAAGCCGTTGGGAACGCGGACGAGAGCCTGGACGAGCTCGGCGATCTCCTCCTTGGGAAGGCCGGTTGAGACCTCATCGGACGGTTGGAGCTCTCCGCCGTGGTACTTGCCCCAGTAGCCGGGAAGCTGGGAGAAGTGCGGGATGTGCTCGGCGCGGGTGGCTTGTTTCTGGGCTTCGAGGAACTCCGCCTGAACGGTTGCGATCTCCGCCGCGGGGTCGACGCCGATCTCTTTGGCGTAGCTTTGGAAGAGAGGGGCGCGATCTTTGATGATGGCGTAGCGCCGGGGCTGAGTGACAGTGGGGTCGTCGACCTCGCTGTGGCCATGGCGACGGTAGCCGACGAGATCCACGACGACGTCTGCGTGGAATCGCTGGCGGAACTGGGCGGCGATGCGGGCCACGCGGACCACGGCGTCGGGATCTTCCGCGTTGACATGAAAGATGGGGATGGGAAGGCGTTTCGCGAGGTCGGTCGAGAAGCGTGAGGAATTCGACTCTTCCGGGACGGCGGTGAAGCCGAGGAGGTTGTTGACGATGATGTGCACGGTTCCGCCGACGTCGTAGCCGCGGAGGGTGGCCATGTTGAGGGTTTCGGCGACGATGCCCTGCCCGGCGAAGGCTGCGTCTCCGTGGATGAGCAGGGGCAGAACCTGATCCTTGCCGGACTGGTTCGATTGCGTGGCTTGGCCAATCCGTTCCTGCTTGGCGCGGGCGCGGCCGAGGACGACGGGATCGACGGCCTCGAGGTGGCTGGGATTGGAGGCGAGGTGGAGAGCGACGATCTTGCCGCCGGTGGACTGGAAGTTGCCGGTAGCCCCGATGTGGTATTTGACGTCTCCGCCACCGAGGGTGGAGCGGGGGTCGACGTCCTCGAACTTGGTGAAGATCTCGGCGGCCGAGCGGCCGATGATGTTGGCCATGACGCTGAGGCGGCCGCGGTGGCTCATACCGAAGACGCAGGTGGTGACGCCTGCTTCCGCGCTGGTGGAGAGGAGCTGATCGAGAAAGGGGATGAGGGCGGTGAGGCCTTCGAGCGAGAAGCGTTTGGTGCCGAGATAGCGGGATTGGATGACCTGCTCGAAGACGTCGGCGCGAAGGAGGCCGGTGAGGATGTGGCGCTGATCGAGCGATTGCGGCTCCGGCTGCTCCATCTGCTGCTCGATCCATTGGCGCTGCTCGGGGTTGGCGATGTGCATGAACTCGGCGGCGACGGTGGAGCAGTAGAAGCCGCGGGCTTCGCGGGCGAGGTCGCCCTCGGGCGCGGGAGTGGGGAAGGGCTCGGGGGCGAGGTACTGGCCAAGCGGATCGAGGCTCGCTTGGAGATATCCCCAGCGGCGGAAGATATCGAAGACCTGATCGCGAGTGGGCTGCGCTCCAGTTGGACTGGAGGCTGGTGCGCCGGCGGATGCGGTGTTGTCTGGGGAGTTGTTGATTGGGGAGTGGTTAAGTTGGGGGCTGGCGGATGCTGGCCGGGAGTTCGTCCCTACCTTGGTGGGCATGGTGATCCTCGCAAAGTTTTCCGCGCAATGGCGCGTACCTCCTTATGCTAGACCTTTCGGCGGGGTGTCGCACGGGGTGCTGCGAGGGAGTGTGGGAGGTGGATCAAGGTAGGGACCGGTTTGCGCGGGTGGGGGTGGGGTGAATGGAGGTCACTTCGCTTGGCTCTTGGCTATAGTTGGGCTATGGACCTGCTGCGAATGGGTGGCGTTTGGCGATCTTGTCGGTTGGGTCTGCTTTTGGCTATGGCGGGGGTTGCCGTGAGTTTGCCGGGGTCGGTGGGTCTGGCGCAGGCTCCTGGGGCAGGCGCCGCGCAGGAGGCAGTGCCGGCGGAGAGCGATGCGAAGCCGCCGCTGCCGGATGTGGGTGTGCTGATGCATGAGGTGGAGGCGCAGCAGCGGAGGGATGAGGCGGCGTTGAAAGACTACGTATACCGATCGGTCGAGACGGAGGAGGAGAGTGATGGGCGGGGAGGGGTGAAGAGGCGAACGGTCAAGGTGTACGACGTCTTCCGGCTGCAGGGCGTGCCGGTGCGGAAGCTGTTGAGCAAGGATGGGAAGGCGCTGGGTGCGGAGGAGTTGAAGAAGGAGGACGAGCGGATCGATAAGGAGGTGGCGAAGGCCAGGGAGCGGCGGGAGAAGAACGAGGCGAAGGGGATGCAGACGAGCCCGCGCGGGGACGAGGAGGTGACTGTCTCGCGGTTTCTGGAGCTGGGGGTGTTTACGAACGAGCGGCGCGTGGAGGTGAATGGGCGGCGGACGATTGCGGTGGACTATGCCGGGAATCCAAAGGCGAAGACGCGGAACCGGATGGAGGAGATGGTCCGGGACCTGGTGGGAACGGTGTGGGTGGATGAGGAGGACAAGAAGCTGGTGAAGCTCGAAGGACACTTTCTGAATGCGTTCAAGATCGGCGGGGGCTTGCTGGTGAACATTCGCAAGGACACGAGTTTTGCGATGGAGCAGAGAAAGGTGAATGAGGAGGTCTGGCTGCCGGTGCGGTTTGAGGGACGCGGGGCGGCGCGGGCGATGCTGTTTTTCAACTTCGATGGGAGCGTGCGGGTGGAGGACTCGGAGTTCCGGAAGTTCAAGGGCTCTGCGACAATGCTGCCGGGTGTGGGGGTAGTGGAGGAGGGTCCGAAGGAGTAGGTCTTTTAAGCGAAGACAGGGGTGGGGCGGTTAGAACCAAGGCTAGAACCAGAAGTTGGGGGCGATTTTGCGGAGAATGGCGCGGGTGGTGCGGGCGAGGGCTTTGGTTGGGGAGTTGTAGTTGCGGGAGGTGAAGCCGGAGACGCCGACGGGCTCGACGTTGCAGGGGAAGCGGAGGTGGATTCCTGGCCGGCCTCGGAAGGGAATGAGTTTCCGGGCGATGAGGTGTTCGAGGAGGCGTATGTCGGTCGAGTTCATGCCGTGGCGGGAGTCGCGGAGGACGCGGTCGTAGAAGGTGTGGGAGACGACGAAGATCTGGGTTTGGGCGTCGAAGCCGCGGCGGGGGAAGCCGAGTTTGCGGAAGTCGGCGAGGACGTCGAAGGGTTTGGGGGTGAGGTCGAGGGCGCGGCCCAGGGTGGGGAAGGTGAGGCGGCCGGTGACCTTGATCATGTGGGTGGTGGCGAGGCGGAGGCGGCTCTGGGCGAGGCCGGTGTCGAGCAGCTGCATTTCGGTGTAGCCATAGTTCAAGCCGGGGGGGATGGTGTTGCCGGAGATGGAGAGGAGCTCGACGTCTTTGGCGAGCGGGTTCTCGTGGGCGACGATGTGGTGGAGAGGGGAGAGGTCGGCGCCGGAGTTTTCGAGCAGGAGGATGCGGGCGGCGGCGGGGTGAGGGTAACGGAGCCAGAAGCGGAGGGCTTGTTTGTAGTCTTCGAGGCGGAGTTGCGGGTCGGAACGCTTTACGCCGGCGTTGGCGGCGGGGATGATGGTTGCGGTCATGGTGAGGAGGTACTGCTGCGGGGGTGGGTGATCGGGCGGAGGCACGGGGATGGAGGGATTATAGGGGTGGCGCGGTCCGGGGAAGGTTCAGGGTTGGTCAGCCGCGATGTACGTGCGAGGGAGCGGTCGCGGGTGAATTAAGAGCGTTTGAAGCTGAGGACATCGGGGGCATCGGGCCCGGTGCGGGCGTAGCATAAGTGAGTTGATCAGTTCGCTCCCACATCGCTCCCGGAGGTCTGTTTATGAAACGTCGTGCGTTCCTTTGTCAAGCCGCTAGTGCCGCAGTCCTCGCCGGCTGTGATCCCCTTCACGCGATGGCGCCCACGCCTGCTCGTGTCATCCCACGCCGAGCGCTTGGCAGGACCGGCGAGAAAATTTCCATCATCGGCTTCGGTGGGATTGTTGTGATGAACGAGGAGACGGGCGCGGCCAGCAACATCGTGGCTGAAGCTGTGGACCGTGGTGTGAATTACTTCGATGTCGCGCCCAGCTACGGCAATGCCCAGGAGCGGCTGGGACCCGCGCTCGCGCCCTATCGCAAGAACTGCTTCCTTGCCTGCAAGACGGAGGGTCGAACGCGGGACGAATCGCGCTCTCAGCTCGAACAATCGTTGAAGCTGCTGAAGACCGACCACGTCGATCTCTACCAGTTCCATGCGCTGACGAAGATGACGGATCTGGACGCGGTGCTGGCGCCCGGGGGCGCAATGGAGACCATGGAGGCTGCGAAGAAGGAGGGCAAGATCCGATACATCGGCTTCTCTGTCCATTCGGCCGAGACGGCACTTGCGGCGATGGAGCGCTACCCGTTCGACACGATTCTGTTCCCGGTGAACTGGGTCCTCTTCAGCCAGGCGAACTTTGGCCCGCAGATTCTGAAGCGCGCGCAGGAGAAGAAGATGGGTATTCTCGCCCTCAAGGGAATGGCCAAGACTATCTGGGCCGACGATCAGAAGCACGATCATCCAGAGCCCAAGTGCTGGTATCAGCCCGCGGCGTTTCCGGACGAGGCCTCGCTTGGCCTGCGCTGGACGCTGGGACACCCGGTTACAGCGGCGCTGCCTCCTGGCGACGAGCGTTACTTCCGGCTCGCGATGGAGGTAGCCCAGAACTTCCAGCCGCTCGACGCGGGAGAAGAACAGGCGCTGCTGGGTCGCGCGGAGGGCGTGAAGCCCATCTTTCATCTTGGCAACGACGTCTAGAGGACTTTCGCGAAAGAGAGCACAGGCTGTATCGCTGAACTTTTTGGCGCCTCCGCCGTACCGTGAGACTGCTTTTAGTGGACGAAGAGCATGATGCAGAGGCCGAGGCTGGCGGTGCCTACCGTCATCCAGAGGACGTAATCGCCAGGGTGGCCGCTGTGGAGTTCGCGGAGAGGGGTGAGTGGGCCTTCGAGGAAGGCGCCCAGGCGCAGGGGCCGGGGGAGGCGCTTGCGGAAGACTGAGGTGAAGGCAAGGGCGAGCGCAAGGAGGCCCGCGGCGGAGCCTCGAAGGGCGGCGGAAGCTATGTGGGCATGGAGAGCCGGAGTTGCGGGTGGATAGGCTGAGCCTTTGAAGACGGTGGTGATGTAGGTGGGCTGGGAGAGGAGGCGGGTGGCGCTCTCCACCATCGCGAGGCGGACAGAGGGAAGGAAGGTGAGCGCGATGGCGGCGAGGATGCATAGCACCGGCGGGGTGATGAGGTACCACGGGGTGCGGTGATTGCCGTCGGGGGTCTCGGGGAGTTCGTCGACGTCGGCGGAGCGGTCGGTGAGGGGGCTGGCGCCGAGACCGAGGAAGGTGTGCATGCCGACGCGGAGGACAGCCGCTCCGGTGAGAGCGCCGGCGAGGAGGAAGATCCAGGAGATCCAGCGGACGTGAAGGTCTTCGGCGGCGGTTGAGGTGAGGGCTTCTGCCTGCATGGTGGCGAAGAGGGGGACGCCGGCAAGGCCGAGGGCTCCGAGGAACCAGAGGGCGGCGGTGAAAGGGAGAGCGCGGCCCTTGCCAAAGAGTTTGGGTTCGGACATGGAGCGGAGGCGGTGGAGGAGAATGCCGGCTACGAAGAAAAGCGCGGACTTCACGAAGGCATGGGCGAGGAGGTAGAGGAGAAAGCCGGCGATTGAAGCGGGCGTCATGAGGGCGAGAGCGAGGAGCATGAGGCCGGAGTGGCTGATGGTGGAGAAGGCGAGCAGGCGCTTGAGGTGGTGTTCGGCGTAGCACATGATGCCGCCGAGGAGCGCGGTCAGGGTGCCGAGGGCGAGCAGGATGAGGCGCAAGTGTCCGGCGTGCGCGGCGAAGGAGCCTTGGAAGACGACGGCGTGGAGGCGGAGGACGGCGTAGAGACCGAGCTCGACCATGAGGCCGGAGAAGAGGACACAGACGGGTGTGGGGGAGACGGCGTGGGCGTCGGCGAGCCAGAAGTGGAAGGGGACGAGGGCGGCCTTGGTGAGGAAGCCGCAGAGCAGGAGGGTGTAGGCGAAGAGCACGAGCGGGTCGTGCCGCGATCCGATCTGTAACCCAATCTGTGCCATGTTGAGGGCTCCGGTGACGGCGTAGAGGAGAGCGATGCCGGTGAGGGAGAGGAAGGCGGCGATGGTATTTGTGACGGCGAAGTTGAAGGCTCCCTGAAGAGGCGCGGGTTCGCGCTGGTTGAGGCCGCAGAGGGCGAAAGCGGCGGTGCTCATGAGTTCGAAGAAGACGAAGAGGTTGAAGAGGTCTCCGGTGAGCGAGAAGCCGGACATGCCGGCGAGGAAGATGAGCATGAGGGGATGGAGATGGCTGTCGCCGGAGTCGATGAAGCGCCAGGAGAAGAGCAGGGCCAGGGTGGTGAGGAGGGCGGCGAGCGTGGCCAGGCCGGCGGAGACGGGGTCGACGACGAAGGTGATGCCGAGGACGACCGGACCGCGCGGGTACCAGTTGCCGAACCAGTAGACGATGGTCTGGCGCAGGGAGAGGGAGAGGAGGAGGGAGCAGACGACGAGATTGGTGGCGGCAACCGCGATGCTGATGGTGTCGTGCGCGGCCCGCGGGAGGAGCTTGCGCAGACCGGCAAGCAGCGCCGCCCCGAGCAGAGGGACGACGACGGGAAGAGCGGGAAGGGCATGCGCGAGATTCGGTACCGCCGCGAGCGAGATGCGGGAGAGCTTCGCGGCGCTGAGGATGACAGCTATCGGCTGCGTGATCACTTGACTCCTCAGCCGCGCAATGCGCGGAGGTCGGTGGGATCGATGCAGCCGGACTTTTCGAAGGCTTTGACGACCATGGCGAGGAGGAGAGCGACGACGACGGCTTCGACGACGACATCGGTCAGCATGAGGGCCTGGACGACGGGGTCGACGGTGAGGCGGTCAGGTCCGATATCGGCGAAGACAGGCGCGGCGCCGCCGATGCGGTAGCCGATGCCGAGGAGCAGCATATAGGTGGAGCTCTGGAGGATGGCGAGGCACACCACCGCATGAACCAGATGGCGGCTGGTGACGAGACCGTAGAGACCGCAGCAGAAGAGCCAGGCGGAGACGATGTAGGGGAGCATGGAGAGGATGTGGGGCATGGTTATTCCTCGGGTACCTCGCGGGTGATGATCTCCTCGAGGTAGGTGTAGCTGACGAGGAGGAAGGCGGCTGTGACCTCGACACCAACGCAGGCGCTGATGAGCGCGATGGTTCCCGAGGAGAAGACGTCGCCCGTGGTTCCGAGCGGAAGGATGTTGGTGAGGAGAGGAAGCCCGGCGAGAAGAGGGGCCACGCCGATGAGCGCGTAGGAGCCTGCACCGACGGCTTCGATGACCTCGATGGCGGCGTGTGACGTGATGCTTTTGAAAGCTGCCGTGTTTTCGGTGAGATAGATGAGGAGCGGGGCCGTGGCGAGGACGACTCCGGCCTGGAAGCCCCCGCCGGGAGTGAGTTGGCCATGGAGCCCGATGTAGAAGCCGAAGAGCACTGTGACGAAGACGGCGGGCTGAGCGACGGCGCGTACGGTGGCGCTGAGGACCGGGCGGTCGGAGATTTTTGCGCGGTTGATGTCTTTCGTGTGCTCCGGATTGGCGTCGGGGTCTTGGCGTAGAAGGAGCATGACGCCGAGGACGGCGGTGAAGAGGATGAACTCTTCCCCGAGGGTATCGAAGCCGCGGAAGTCGTAGTTGATGGCATTGACGGCGTCTGTGGCATGGCGCTCGTAGACGGCGAGATGGGAGATCTGGTCGCCGTAGGGCCCGCGGTACTCGCCCCACGGGGGGAGGTTGTGGGCGGCGTAGACGGAGAGGCCGAAGAAGATGGCGGCGAAGGGAAGGAAGATGCGGAGGCGGGTCTGCTCAGTCATGCTGCTGGTCTCCGGCATTTTGCCTGGCGGCGTCCGACTTCTCTTTCGCAGCCTGACGGAAGCGCATGCGCGAGATGGCGAGCATGACCATGAGCGGAAGAGCGACGGCGCCAACGGTGATCTGCGAAAGAGCGACGTCCGGGGCCTGGAAGTAGAAGAACATCAGGGCGGTGACGACACCGTAGAAGCCAAGCGCGATGATCTGCGAGGTGACATCACGGGTACGGACGACGGCGAAACCGCTGACGGCAATCAGGAGAAGAATGGCTGCGCCGAACCAGGTCATGGGCGAGGATCTCCCAGGGCGCGGGAGATTTCTGGGCCGGGAACGAACTCCATGGGATCGCCATCCCGGGGCTGCCAATGACCGAGTTCGCGAGTGCGGAAGGCCCGTGCGCTGGCGTGGGTGACGACGGAACTGATGGCGAAGAGCACGACACCGATGAGCAGGGTTTTCCAGGCCTGCGGGCTGCTCCCAGTCTCAAGGAAGACGGCAACCGTAAGCGCGATGACCCCGATGGAGGCGGGCACGGAGAGATAGTGCAGGGCCTGCATCGGCGTGCGCATGCGGACCATGCCAATGACGCCGATCCAGGTAGAGACGACGATGACGGCAAGGAGGGCATCGAGTAGAACAGCGTGCGCGGTCATAGGTGCTTCTCTAGAAAGCGAGCGAAGACCAGACCGCCACCGAAGGACATGATGGCCAAGGCGAGAGGAAGATCGATAAAGGGGGCGCGTCCGAAGGCGATGGTGAAGAGGACCATGGCCAGGATAACGACGATGCTGGTCATTTCCAGGCCGACGAGGCGCCGCTCGGGGGAGCCGCACAGGGACATATGCGCGCAGGGGATGAGGGCGGACGAGACGAGAACGGCAGAGAGGAGCCAGGGGTTCACGGATGTGCTCCGAGGGCCTTCGTCATGAGGGGAAGGTCACTGCGCTCGATCTGATGGAAGAGCATCCGGCGCTGCTCGACATCGATGCCGATGACAATGATGCTGGGCGTCGCGGAGGTGTATGCGGTGGCGAGGACCCGGCGTCCGAGGTGGGTGGGATCCTCGTTGACCGGAGCGAAGGGAGAGACGCGGAAGAGTGACTTCGCAGGCGCAATGCCGAGCAGATCCTTGGCCAGGACGAGGGTGATCTCGCAGATATCGCTAACGATGTACCACGGGATCCGCCATGCCTGGAGGAGATCCTTGAGGGGAAGAGAGATGCGAGGGGGGCTACGGCTCTGGACGAATGCAGCGAACAGGACAGTGAGAGCTGCCGCGACGGCTCCGACCTCGAGTTCGTGCGCGGCTCTGGTGCCGACGAAGGCGAACCAGAGGATGGCCGCGACGATGAAGGCCGTCAGAAACGACGACGGGCTGCCGCGGGGTGACGTCCTGGCGTCGGCGCTGTGCGGGCTCGGGTCCATACTCGCTATGAGGCAGCAAGTAGGAGCGGGGATGTCTGCGGAATGCGGAGCCGTGGAGCCTGTGGGCTTAAATGGCGAAGGGGAGTGGCCGGCACCAGTCCCCTTCGCAAATTTTGGGTGTATTGCCGGGTTCAGCCGTTCGGTCTAGAGGGGCTGGACGTCGGATGCCTGCCAACCCTTAGGTCCCTTGACCACATTGAACTGGACCGCCTGGCCTTCCTGGAGGCTCTTGAAGCCGTTCGAGTTAATGGCGGAGTAGTGAACGAAGACGTCCTCGCCATTCTGACGGCTGATGAAACCAAAACCCTTTGCATCGTTAAACCACTTCACTGTTCCCTGTTCCATGTTGATGAATTCCTTATTACTTTGAATTTGCCGCTTGATTCAAATCGGGGTTTCAACAGGCGGTGCTTGCGGAAAACCAATCTGTTTCTAACGATGTGCAGAGGTTAGCACAGCTGGCAAATTTTCCAGTGGAAAAGTTGGGATTTCTCTGGTTTGCACCGGTTCTTGTGCGTCCAGACGCTAACGTCTCTCATAAGTGCGTCGAGAAGGCAGCGACGTACCGCTCCGGTGATTGAGGAACTGCTGGAGAGGCGAGGCTCAGGCTGGGATATGCTCGCGAACGATCTCTTCGGCCCTAGCGAGGACCTGATCGAGGGTCAGCAGGGTGGAGTCGATGAGGGTCGCGTCCGGGGCGGGGCGGAGTGGAGAGTCGGGCCGATTGCGGTCACGGGCGTCGCGCTCCTGGAGATCGCGGAGGATAGCCGCCTCGGTCTGGAGGTCAGGCGGCGCGGTGCTGATGGGTTCGATGGAGTTCTGCTGGAAGCGGCGGGTTCCACGAACTTCAGGAGCGGCGTCGAGGAAGATCTTGACCTCGGCGTCGGGGAAGACCTCCGTGCCGATGTCGCGGCCCTCCATCACGACCCCGCCGGCCTGGCCCAGGGTGCGCTGCTGGGCGACCATCCAGGCCCGGAGGTGGGGGTGAACGGAGACGCGGGAGGCGGCGGCGGTGACGTCGGGCTCACGCACGCGGCGACTGACGTCCATCTTGTCGAGCAGGACGCGGTTGCCGTCGCGATTGGGCTCCAGGGTGATTCTGGTCTGGCTCGCGAGGGTGAGGAGAGGCGCTTCGTCGTCGAAGTCAAGATCGTTTTCGATGGCTTTGAGGGCGAGCGCCCGGTACATCGCGCCGGTTTCGAGATTGAGGAAGCCGAAGCGACGGGCGAGATGAGCGGCGAGGGTGGACTTGCCGGCACCGGCGGGACCATCTATGGCGATGATGGGGCGCTCCCGTCCGGGCGTTTGCGCTTTGGATGCGGGCGGAGGTTCGGTCTGGCCGGATGGCGGGGTCTCGGGCGAAGTAGGCACGAGATATTATGCCTCGCCTTTGTCGGGCTTGGGTTTGCGTCCCGGAGGACGCTTGCCCCAGGGCTTGTTGCCGCCCTTGAATTTATCGAAGGTGCTGGCGCCGGGGGCGTCTGCGCCACGGCTACCCGCGGGCTTGCCGGTGAACGGCTTCTTGCCGCCAAAGCCTCCCGGCTTTGCGCCGAAGGGCTTTTTGCCGGCGTAGCTGCCAGCCTCGTGTTTGTCGGCATAGCCGCTGCCTTCTCGTTTGGCGGGGAAGCCGCCGCCCTCGCGTTTTCCGGCGTAGCCGCCTTCTCGCCTGGGGGGAAAGCCAGCGTCATGGCCAGGGGCTCCGGAACCTGATCGGTCGAAGGGTTTACTGAAGGTCTTTCTGGGGCCGAAGGATGGTTTGCCGGGGCCGGAGAAATCTCGCCGAGGCGGGCGTGAGTCGCCACCTTCACGCGGCGGGAACGGCTTCCCGGAGCCGCGTGGAGCGTCAAATTTACGGAAGGTAGGACGGTCCGGACCTCCGGTTCTGCCCTGCGCTTCACCGGTCTTACGATCGGGAGAGGGCCGAGGCCTGCTGAAGCCCTCACGGGGTGGACGGGCAGGACCGCCGGGGCGTGGAGCGAACTCGCGGCGAGGTGGACGGCCAGCGCCATCCTCCCGTGGGGTGAACTCGCGGCGCGGCGGGCGGCCTTCACCGGTGGAATCGTCACGACGGAACGGACGCGGCTGCTTATCAGCAAAGGCCGGCCGGCCGGCCGGAGACGGACGATCTCGGAAGGGCGGGCGATCACTCGATGGGCGGCCCGCGAAGCCTTCGAGTTTGCGGTCGCCGAAGGCGGGTTTGCCGAACGGCTTTCTTTCCCCTGACGGGGGCTTGCCGGGACCGGAGAAATCCCGGCGTGGCGGTCGCGTCTCGCCCCCCTCGCGCGGGGGGAACTCGCGCCGGGGAGGACGTCCGCCGGGGGTATCCTCGCGATTGCGCGAGAAGGCCGGGCGGTCGCCGCCGAAGCCGGGCTTTCGGGGAGATGCCGGGCGGTCGCCGGCAAAACGGGTCTTGCCGGTGAAGGGGCGCTGGGGAGCGAGGGCTGGCGGGGCCGAGATCGCGTCGAGGTCGACATCCTCGGACTGCCGTTCGACTTCTCGGGGTTGCTGGTCGCGGGAACCGGCGGCCGCCTGGGCTGTGTCGCGGTCCGCACGCTGTTGCTTCTCCTCATCCCAGGGCTTATTGAAGGCAGGACGAGCGGAGTAGCTTCCGGCAGACCTGCCAGCGGATTTCCCGGCTGACTTGTCGAAGGGACGGCTGGGACGGTCTCCGGAGGGTGGACCTTTGCGATCAAAGGTCCGGGCCTCGCGTGGAGGGCGGCCCATGCTGCTGAAGGGCTTCGCGCGTTCGACGTAGCCGGTGCCGATCTTGCGTGGCCGGGCGACGAACTTCTTGATGCGGGTGCCGTCCTCGGCGAGTTCGATGGCGGGGGCTGCGGGATCGGCCTGCTGTTCCGAGCCGGTCTGCTGCGCGGAGTCGCTCGAATCGGCGGCGAAGCTGGGGAGTTCGCCGTGAATGTGGAGGTGGGTCTTGCCGTCGATCGCGACCGTCTCAATCTGGCGAGCGCCGGTAAGCGCATGGAGGACGTCACGGACGCGGGAGCGAGGGGCGAGTGGGGAAAGAAAGGTCTCGATCTCGGTCTCGGTGGCCAGGAGGGATTGTGAGAGGTAGAGGCTGATCAGCGCGGAGAGGGCGGTAGGCTGGCCAGCGTTGGCGCCGGATTTCAGCTGCTTGGTGAAGCGACTGGCAACCGTCTCCCAAAGAGTGACGCCACCCTCCGCTTGCGGAACGGGAAGAACGCGGAGGTGCTGCCAGAGCTCGTTGAGAGAGCGAAGGACAGCGGGCTCCGTGACCTCTTTACCAAGCTGGGTGACGAGATCGTAGGCACTGGTGGGGCCACGCTCGAGGAGCAGGTTGTAGGCGTTGAGGGCGAGCGGGCTGACCTTGGACGCGCCGCTGGTGGCGGGTGGCTGCTTCCATGCCTTGTCTCCGCGAAGGGTGAACACGTACGAGAAGGTGGCGGCGGAGGCGATGAAATCGGGGGCATCGGGCATGGTGGATGGAACGCCGAGGAGATTGAGGGGAACGGCGCTTCCCTCGGCGATGAGGCGTCCGAGCAGGGTGCGGGCGACGGCGGACTCGGCGAGCGTCGGGGCGGAGTTGGAGGCGCCGAGGGTGGCTTCGACGAAGGTGGGGGCGGGTGAAGCGATGTGCTGAGGCCGTGGGGCGAAGAGAACGAGGCCGAAGGAGGAGACGAACTGACGGGCGGATTCGATGGTCAGGAGAGCGATAGCCGGCGTGTCGTCGCCTTCTGCGGTGTTCTGTCGCCAGAGAGCGAAGCGGGCGGCGGCGAGTTGGTCGGCCGAGGGAGATTGCAGGGTACTCAAGGTGGTGTTGCCTTTCGGTAGCGAAGCAAGTGAGAGATCGGCGACGAAGTAAGGGCGCCAGAGAAAACGATAACGAAATTGTGTCGCGGTAACGGATTGCCTGGCCGCAAGGAGGCTGATCGTGGCGCAATCCCCGGGAATGCTAAGGATACAGGATTCGCCGGGCCGGATGCTGGACGCGGTGTAAGAGAGCGAGAGTGGAGCTGGACTGAGCGGGCTCGTGTGTTGTTGGATATTGCGTCAAGGCTGTTGCGACTAGAGGAATTTGCGGAGCTGCCGATGAGGGACCCATGTGGACATTGGACAAAGGCGCAAAGTTGTCGGTAAAGGTTCAGCAAGATCTAACAGAGCGATCGAAGCAGGGAGTTTGGGCGCACCCAGTATCCATGGCCCTTGTCGCGACAACGACAGGGTTGCTGCACAGAGTTCCCCTGCTGATGTCGTTCGGATCGTGTCGACCTTGCTGCAGGCGGCGGTTCGGACGTGGATCTTGAGACGCTTTCGGGCCTCGCCGCTTTCGAGGCCGCGTGTGCGAAGCGCATCATGAGCGTGGCGCGGGAGCCGGTGGTCATCGATGGCACCTGCTGAGCTACTCGACGAGCATCGGGATAAGCCTGTTTCCTCAGATGGGCGAGCAGCGCGGAGTTGCTGGTGCGTTCGGCGGATGAGGCGATGTATACCGCGGATCGGCCAGAGAATGAATGAGGCTTACGCGATGCCACTGCTGACATTCTGCTCCATGTGCGGGATGGCCCCGGCCCGGATGGCTCCGGGAACGTATGCGTGCTGACCCAGGGGCCGGCTAACCAGGATGGGCGTTTGGTGTGGACCACATCGGGATTTGCCGATCCGCCTGCCGGAACATAGGATCGATCTGCGTTGCGCAGTATGGAGGATGTGTGGGAACGGATTTCTTGCAGATGGATACGCTACTGACGGCGGATGAGAGGCTGGTTCGGGATTCGACCCGTGAGTTCATTGATGCGGAGCTGAAGCCGGTCATCGAGGGGTGCTTCCGTGAGGGACGGTTCCCGCGAGAGCTGGTGAGGCCGATGGGGGGCATGGGGTTCTTTGGCGCGAACTTGCAGGGGTATGGATGCGCGGGGATGAACAACGTCGAGTACGGGCTGATGACGCAGGAATTGGAGCGGGGGGACTCGGGGGTGCGGAGCTTTGTGAGTGTGCAGAGTGCGCTGGTGATGTATCCGATCTACACATTTGGGTCGGAGGCGCAGAAGGAGCGGTGGCTGCCGGGGATGGCGAAGGGGGAGTTGCTGGGGTGCTTTGGGTTGACGGAGCCGGACTTCGGGTCGAACCCTGGGGGGATGCGGGCGCGGGCTCGGAGGGATGGCGGGGAGTATGTGCTGAACGGGGAGAAGATGTGGATCACGTCGGGGTCGATCGCGGATGTGGCGGTGATCTGGGCGAGGGATGAGG